>Ga0187833_10000283_pt1 | contig 59196 bp, 50 predicted proteins | sample ETNtaG_37_FD_167968 | JGI IMG/M metagenome (GOLD analysis project Ga0187833, IMG submission 167968) | Marine microbial and viral communities from oxygen minimum zone, Eastern Pacific Ocean - ETNP2014_SV_400_PacBio MetaG (Illumina Assembly) | ecosystem: Environmental > Aquatic > Marine > Hypoxic...
TGATATCTTCAGCGGACCCGAAAAAAACCTTTCTCGACCTGGTTGGTGTTGAGCATCTTGAGATCGGTTTTTGTAACAGAATTCGCCGATTACGTGGCGATGGCTATGTGGCGAAATTACACCTTGCTCTCAAGGGGCTTCCAGAATTTACGGGCCTGGATAACCCTGATGGTAGATTGATGATTGCTCCGGATATGGATGTCATTGAATTTGCCTATGATGATGCAAAATATGGGCACTGTTCGAAGGTGCCGGTAATGGAAATCGTTATACCGAGCATCCATGATGAGACACTGGCGCCGGCTGGCCAGCATGTCCTCTCAGCTCATGTCATGTATGTTCCTCGTCACCTGCAGGGGGGCTGGGATGACCAGGCCCATGAAGCCTATTGCCAACTTTTGATAGACACCTTGGCTCAGTATGCCCCCGGTATCCGGGAGCAGATCCTGCATCATGAGTTGCTGACGCCAGCTGATCTAGAGCGAGAGTATGGTGTTACCGGAGGTCATTGGCACCATGCTGAACTTTCCCTGGACCAGTCACTAATGATGCGTCCTACCTATGGTGCTGCACAGTACCAGACGCCTATCGGTGGTCTTCACCTTTGCGGCGCAGGTTGCCACCCTGGTGGCGGGTTGATGGGTGGAGCCGGGCACAATGCCGCCCAAGAGATTCTGAAATGAAAGAATATGATGCCATCATCATTGGTGCGGGTCACAATGGTTTAACCAACGCCGCTTACCTGGCGAAGGCCGGACTTGACGTATTGGTGGTTGAGAAGAACGACTATATTGGTGGCGCTGCTGTGTCACGCGAAATGCATGAGGGCTGGATCTATTCAAGCTGTTCCTATGTGTGCAGTATGATGAGACAGTCTCTGCACCGTGACCTTGATCTAGGCAGGCACGGGCTGCTATTGGTTCCCTACCTCGGGACCGTCAATTTCGCTGATGATGGACGTACACTGCTGTCCTATCATAACCAAGAGTCGACCTACCTGGAGCTGAAACGGCACTCATCCCACGATGCCGATGCCATGCACCGCTTCCAGTCTGATTTGACCCGCTATTCGTACTTAATCCGAAAAACTCTACTACGCACACCCCCGGATCCAACTTCATTCCGCCCACGCGACATATCTGAACTGTTGTTTCTGGCGAAACAGTTCTGGTCACTGGGAGAGAAAGAAATTTATGAATACATCAGGTTTTTTACGATTAGTGCTGCAGAATTTCTCGATGACTATTTCGAGAATGATTTGATTAAAGTCGCGATGTCCAGTGCCGGGATCATCGGCACTGCGCTTGGCGTTTACTCCCCCGGTTCATCCTACATTTTGCTGCATCATGTAATGGGTGATGTTGATGGCAGTATCGGTGCCTGGGGACTGGCGAGGGGTGGTATGGGCGCCATATCTAACGCAATCGCCGCGGCATTCCAGGAGCATGGCGGTGAGATTAGAACACTTGCAGGCGTAGAACAAATTCTGGTCAAGAATGGTAAAGCCATAGGCGTAGTGTTGGAAAGTGGCGAAGAATTGAAATCACGCATCGTCGTGTCAAACCTGGATGCAAAGCGGACTTTCACCCGCATTATGGATAAGAATGACCTTCCGCCCGGGATTTATGAGAAAGCCGCAAATTTTAAGATACGGGGTTCATCAGGAAAGGTAAATATTGCCTTGTCCGGAATGCCTAAATTTACTGGCGTGCCTGATAACCCCTACATTAGTAGAGGCGGGCAGACGTTTACCGGTTCACTGGAAACAATGGAGAGAGCCTTTGACTGCTGGAAGCGCGGTCGCTGGTCCGACGATCCCTTTATAGAGTCAGTCATACCTTCCGCCTGGGACCCGACGGTTGCGCCGCCGGGGAAACACTGGATGTCTAACTTCATCCAGTACTGCCCTGCTGAGCTTAGCGATGGACCCTGGACTGATGAGAAACGTGAGCAATTTGGCAAGTCTGTTGTCGACAAGATTGCGCGTTACTGCCCTGGATTTGAAGATCTGATTGTACACATGGAAGTCCGGACGGCCAATGATATTGAGAGAGAGGTCGGCCTAACCGAAGGGAATATCTTCCAGGGCGAGTTGACGATAGATCAACTTCTTTTCAATCGACCCTTCCCTGGGTATGCACAATATCGGATGCCGATCAAAAATATGTACATGTGTGGCTCCTCGACTCATCCGGGGGGAGGTGTATCTGCTGCCTGCGGTGCAAATGCAGCGAGAGAAATCCTGATGGATCTGAAGCGTACAAATACCGTCCCGGAAGATGACTGTTATGACGAATAAGCAATTTGATTTCAGCGGGGAGCAGTTAAGGCGCTCACATTTTCACCCGAGGCAGGCTTCCTTCAATATCCGCGAAGCCTGGTCTGCCTGGAATGGCTACAAGTTTGCAGACTCCTACTATGATGCTGAGTACGAATATTTTTGTGTGCGCAATACCTGCGGGACATACGACATCTGCCCCATGCAAAAATACAACATCAAGGGTCGCGATGCTGAAGTGATGTTGAACCGCATGGTCACCCGGGATATCACAAAATCTAAAGTAAACAGGGTCTCTTACGTCGTATGGTGCACGGACGAAGGACGTTTGATTGATGATGGAACCATTTTCAAACTTGCGGATGATGAATTCATGCTGGTGTGTGGCAGCCCCTGTACTGCGTGGCTGAAGAAAAGTGCCTATGGCTTCAAGGATGTTACGGTTACGGACGTGAGCGATAAGATTGCAGCGCTGGCACTACAGGGTCCGACCTCCTGTACGGTGTTGCGAAAGATGGGGCTTGATGGCATCACAAAAGTTAAACCATTTAATATTCACTATTTTCAGTTTCTTGGCGAATCACTGATGGTATCGCGTACCGGCTTCAGTGGTGATTTAGGATATGAGCTTTGGGTCAAGCCCGAGCATGCACTTGAGCTTTGGGACGCTCTATATGCTGCCGGTGCAGACTATGGCATCCATCCGTTCGGTGAGGCGGCGACGAATATGGCCCGAATCGAAGCAGGCTTTATCATGCCCGGTTTCGAGTTTAACGAAGCGCTTAAAACCGTGCACTTCGAACATGATCAGACACCATTTGAACTGAACCTTGGATGGCTGGTTGATTTTGGAAAGCGTCACTTCAACGGCAGAAGCGCGTTGCTGCAAGAGCAGAAGCGGGGTCCCCGGTATACTCTGACTAAACTCGACATAGAAGGAAACAAAACAGCTGGAGGGTCCTTCCTGTACGGTAACAAACAATGCAGCCTTGAAATCGGCTACGTTACCTCTGCAATGTGGTCACCGGCAGTCAAGGCTAATATCGCCCTTGCGATGATCAAAACGGAACATTTGGGTGACGACATATGGGCTGAAATCTACTATGAGAAGGAACTGCGCCAATACAGTAAGATAGCCCGTTGCAAAGTGAAGGATAAACCCTTCTGGACGCCTGCCAGAGCCAGAGCCAACCCCCCGCTGGACCACTAATTCGAATGCACCTGATGGTAAAATGTGTCTTGCCTCCGGCTTGACACTCGAATGCCAACAGGGTAATAACGCCTCACTGGGCCGACAATATCTGGAACCCCGGGGTGGTGAAATGGCAAAACAAAAAAAAAGTGTTATAGATTTCGTTGAAAGCTACTTTGAAGCATGGAATAAGAGAGATGCTAACTTTGTTGCCGATCATTTGGCTATCGATGGCACCTATAGTGATATAGCGAAAGATAAACAATTCGCCAAGGATGAACTGATCGTTAATCTGCGTGAAGCCTTCAGCAAGGAAAACAACCGCTATGATGTTATGGGTGAGATCATGAGCGGCGATGGTACCATTGCATTTCAGTATAGGGTTTCGTCCATTGATCCTGATACTGGTGAAGAGGTTGGAGTGCCCTGGTTTGGTGCTGAGTTCATTACCATGGAGGGGGGTTCTGCCGCCAGGATTGCCGATTACTATCAAATATCTGATGCCGGTTATGCCAATCCTTCAGTGCCTTCACAGAAGTACGCCAAGTCCGGACTGAGTCCCGAGCAGTTGGAGCATTATAAAGATCAATTAGCAACCATGATGCAGACCGAACAGCTTTACCTGAACCCGGATCTGACACTTCCCAAACTGGCTGCTCTTGTTGAATGTCCCGTGAATCATTTGTCGCAGGTTATCAATGCCGGGTTTGATATGAGCTTTTTTGACTACCTGAACCAGTACCGGGTGGAAGACGCAAAAAAACTCCTGCGGCTGGAAGATCGTCATCTCCAGGCTATACTGAGCATAGCCTTTGAAGTGGGTTTCAACTCGAATTCAGCATTTTACGCTGCTTTCAAAAAGTCATGTGGACAAACGCCGGCCCAATACCGGTTGACCAAGAAGAATTAATAAATGCCGTACGATTCCAGCTGCCGTCAGAGAATAGCTGACTGGTGCTGATCCTCTACAAGCGTTCAGGCGCGGAGTGAAATGCTCTCTTCGAGTTTTACACTCCTTACCAGAAAGGCTCACCCGGATTGCTGATATGAAAAAACAGATAGCGACATTGGTATCACTGCATGTTGGTACCGGGGAGGATATGAGCAAACAACCCTGTGATTCCGTTGTTGCGGAACTCGATGGGTTCATTAGCGACAGGCACAGGGGCTTTTCGCGAGTCTGTTGGGAAGGAGACACGGAGCCGGAAGGTACTGTACGGAGAAATAATCGTCAGTGGTCTGGTGTGTCAGAAGAGGAGTTAGCAGAAATTCGGGAAGCACTGGACCTGGATCGAGCGCTGACAGCGGAAGACCTTGGCACCAATGTTTGTATTCGTGGAATTGAGGGATTTTCAGCCCTCCCGAAGGGCTCCAAACTGGTGTTCCCTTCCGGGGCTGTGCTGGTCGTTGAGGATTACAATCCCCCTTGTACCGATATGGGTGACAAGATAGCCGGGTTATATGCAAAAAGATCTGGAGAACCCCTGACCAGGAAACAATTCTTAACTGAAGCGAGGAAGAAGCGTGGTGTGGTTGGGTCGATAGATGTGCCAGGTGAGATTTTCAAGGGTGACGAAATAACGGTCAAAATATACGCGCCGCCAAAATTGGGTTAGAGGAAGAAGGGACCTGCAATGACCAGAGAATGTCCATCAGAGCTACGACTGGTGTTTGGAAAAGTGCTACTGGCTCTACTTTTTGGGCTACTCGGTGCTTGTGAGCCTCGAAATGTGCAGCCTGGACTTTGGCTCAGCGGTGAGGAAGTGTCAGGGACGGTTGATGACTGGCGATTTACCGACCAGCTAGAGGAAATTTTCATCGAGACCCGGCCCTGGTACGGCCTGCCACATTCCACGACTATATGGTGCGTGGCTTTTCAGGGATCTCTATTTATTGGCTCCTACGGAGAGGAAAAGAAACGCTGGGAGGTCAACCTGCAGGCGGATCCGCAGGCAAGGTTAAAAATTAACGACAGGCTGTATGATGTTGTCGTGACACAAGTAACGGATCAGTCACTCACAGCTGAACTGGATCAGGCATACAATGCCAAATATGACATGGCTGAAGTTTTCGGCAATGAGATTCCGGCCTGGTGGTTTTACCGTGTGGAACAGTTTTCTCCGTAAAATACCTTGCTGGTTTCATTCAGAGTAGTTTTCCTAATATTTGCCTTGACCTGACATTAAGGCGCTCTCACGGTTTCATATGATACTGGAAGTGGCAGCGAATCAGTGAATTGTCACTAATCTACCCAACCCAACTTTTGCGACATTTATGATAGCCCTGAGTTGCAAGCCGCTTAAATTCGGCGAATTAGTGTCAGATCAAGATTAGTGCTCAGTTAACTCAGAGAGCAGAATGTCGACACCTAGTTCGGCTGCAATTTCAGATAGCTGATTGTCAATGGCAGTAATGTCAACTTCCACGGTGACCTCAACGGTCGCATCTGCACTGAACATAGGTGTACCTGTCATGGCTGCGGAAACCACGTTGGAGGACATCTCGAGCAGGTTGATCTGCTCCCTTGCCAGCGTACCGGTGACCTCATGAACGATACCAGGCCTGTCGTGACCAAGGATACTCAGTTGATATCTCTGCTTGCCTGCTGCCCCGGACTCGGCGACATCTTCTATGCTGAGCGTGAATTCATTCTCTGAAAGGTCGAGCAGCGCCTGTTTTAACAGCAAGGCGCTATCTTTGCTCACACCAATACGAGCGAGTCCAGCAAACTTACCTTCCAACTGGCTCATTCTGCTTTCCAGCCAGGTCCCATCATGGTCTGATACAACGGCGGCTATAGACTGTACAAACCCTGGCTGATCATCGCCGATAAAGGTCACGATGAAGTAGTGCATAGTAGTATCTTCAAATATTGCTCGGATAGCATATAGTTTACAGTGTTTTAACTACCAGCCCAGGCAGTATCTAGCCTTATTGTATTAGATTAATAAAAGGTTGCAATCTATTGAAATTTAAAGAAATTATGCATGACCTGTCACAGATAGCTGGATTGAAGGTGATGAATACGATTGCGCGTTCCGGGGAATATGTCCTGCAGGAAAGTTGTTATGGTGCCCATGAGCGGCATCGCTATGATTGTTACCTACACAAGGAAGCCAACGCCAGCCGCCCGAAAATCATATTTATCTATGGCGGTAACTGGCGGAGTGGTGGTCGCAGGGACTATCGATTCGTGGCAGATTCCTTCTGCTCTCTTGGGTTTGATGTATTCATTCCCGATTACCGCCTGTTCCCGGAAGTGCGGTTTGGTCAGATCCTTGACGATATACGGCTTGCTGTCGATGAGATAATGTCCTCCATCACCCTCGGACCCATTTTCCTGGTAGGACATTCAGCCGGGGCCCAGCTCGCGGCGCTGTTAACGCTGAATGCGCGATTATTGCGATCGACGCAAAGAATTGCCGGTTTCGTTGGTCTGGCTGGACCCTACGATTTTTTCCCCTATACAGAAGACTCTCACTGGGAACTCTTCGCGCCGGCGGAAAAGTACCCGGAATCGCAACCGGTAAATTTTGTTCGTTCCGATGCCGCCCCCTTATACCTGTTACATGGAAAAGACGATAAGCGGGTACGGCGTGGCCACTCAAAGAGTCTTATGGAAAAACAGCAAGCCGTGGGCGGAATGGCCCGCAGGGAAGTCTATGACGGGATGGGGCATATCGACATTGTCGCTTCGTTGTCTCGGATTTATCCTGGCAAGAGTGAGGTTCTTCGGGATATCAATCGTTTTGTGACTGTAGAAGCGATGAAGCGTGTATAGTCGAGCTACTATCACAATTACGGAGAAGGAATAAGCTGATGGCTTTAACAGAATCGAGTACTGACGAATTGTTGCTTGAACAAGCGGGCAATATTGTCGTGATTACACTTAACCGACCAGATCGGTTGAACGCAATCAGTCGGGATATGCTGGGTGAATTGTCTGCAAAAATAGTTGAGGCTGACAAAGACCCTGAGATTCGTTGCATCGTGCTAACGGGTGCTGGACGGGGATTTTGTTCCGGGCTCGATCTTGTCGATGCTGGCCAGGGCGGTATTGGTGGTGGTGAAGGGGGTGGCGCCAGGCCGAGGCAGCTTTTTGATCTGCGTGATGCACCTATCAATGTCATGTGGAGTATCGATACACCGATTATCTGTGCACTTAACGGGGCTGCCGCAGGATATGGCATGGACCTCTCGCTTCTCTGTGATATTCGCATAGCGGGTGAATCTGCAAAAATGGCTGCTGTTACCGCGAAACGAAATGTGGTGCCGGAAAGTGGTGGAACCTGGCTTTTGCCACGGCTGGTTGGCTGGGCCAAGGCTGCAGAACTCTATTATCGGGCTCGTACGGTTGGGGCTGCAGAGTGCCTTGAATTGGGTCTGGTCAACACAGTCGTAGCTGATGATCAACTCATGGACACGGCCATGCAGTGGGCGCAGGAGATTGCCGAAAATGCACCTATGGCGGTACAGACCACCAAGCGGATGATGCGTATGGGGCTTGAAGAGTCATACGATACGGCGGTCGATCACCTGATGGCTCATCTCGGCCCGATGTTCCAGAGTGAAGACTTTCAGGAAGGCGTAAATGCATTTCTCGAGCGACGCAAACCGAATTTTATCGGCAGGTAAGCATTTAAGTCCTAAATGATAAAGACTTTGCTAATTAGTGTGGCAAATCAGGGGCTGCATGACATTACAGGGGAAGTAACCGCCTGCGTTGTGCAGCAAAATCTGGCTGAAGGGCTGTGTACGCTCTTTATCCAGCATACATCGGCAAGTTTACTGGTGCAGGAAAACTGCGACCCTTCGGCAAAGCGTGATCTTGAAAAGTGGCTGAACAGATTAGTGCCGGAAGGAGATCCGAGTTATACCCATACACTGGAAGGCGCAGATGATATGCCTGCCCATATTAAATCTGCATTGACCGCGACCAGTGTGTCAATTCCAATCCTGGACGGAAAGTTGGCGCTGGGGACCTGGCAGGGCGTTTTTCTGTGGGAGCATCGCCATGCAGTTGCCAGGCGAAAGGTACTGGTTCACGTAGCCAGCTAGTTATTGTCCGGATTAAGGTTTACGCTGAATTTTGACATCAATATCGTCTCCTTCAAGTCGAGCGCGTTGTTCGACGAGGCTAAGATAAAGAGGTCGCCATAGTTCCAGGCGAGCCGGCTTGGGATTACTACCTGTTTTTGCCGCTTTCCATTTGACCCCAATGGCACCTGTTACTTTATCGCCCCGCCCGGTATCCTTATTGTTTGTCGATGGAATAAAAGCTGGACCGCCACCCGGCGCTGAGGTGTTGCTCTTGTCAAATATAGCAATCCAGCCGGCGGTATCATTCGGTGCTGTTGCTGGCAAACCTATCGCGATCCTCGTTTTGTCTTTTGTAAACGTGCTTCTGCCCAGCCGAACGGCTTCTTCAAAATTGGCCGTGACTTTTGTCATGTTGGCAGTTTCAATATAGCTGCGGTAAGCAGGAACGGCTATCGCTGAAATAATGCCTATCACCGCTACAGTAATCATCAACTCGAATAGACTGAAACCTCTACTATTGGCGACTCCGATAGTCACTGGATTTTCTGCTTTGCCTCTTCATCTGCAAGAACATCTTTCAGTTCGTGCAGGTTATCCATTATGAGCGTGAGTTCATCATTTGGTCGCAATTTTCGACCATAGTTATAGTTCCCTTTTTTGAGCGCATTGATAACGGCCGTTATTGCAACGACTGGACCCGCTATTCGATGGCTGACCATAAGCGCGAAGACAAACGATGAAATAGCGAATGCTACGAACCCCACGAGGGAAGCCTGGGCGATGAAAAACATCTCTGCACTGATTTTAGACTGTGCACCGAAATCCGTAACAACACTGTTATTCATGATGTCGCGTATTACGGACATCTTGTAAAATACGGTCACGCCGGTAGAGATGATAATCGACATGCCAATGCCGATATAATAATAGGTCAGTTTGAGCTGGAATTTGGGGGTAAGTAAGAAATTTGTAATCTTGCGGTCGCTTCTGCTCACAATTCGGTCCTGTTTTCCGTCCTGGGCTTAATCATCATACAGATTACACAAAAAAGGTGTCTTGTTCACCAGATGCTATACCTGCCGCAGCCTGTAGGTGCAGCTTTCTTGGACGGAGATTAGAAGTAAGCCTTGCCCGCTCGTGGCCTACTGACCCGTTGGCCTGGGGTCAGCTCGCTTTTTTGAAGGGCGGGCGCATCAATGCACCGGCCAGTTTCGCCACCAGTTTGGACTGCGTAAAAATGGCTTTTGTGTGGCTGAAAGTTTTGAACCCGTCATGACCGTGATAGCAGCCCATACCACTTGGGCCGACACCACCAAATGGAAGCCCCTCCTGGGCGACATGCATGATGACGTCGTTAACTGTGACTCCCCCCGATGTTGTATGGGTCAGTACCTTGTGTTCTTCGCTCGCATCCTCACCAAAATAGTAGAGGCCAAGGGGTCTGTCGTGAGCGTTAATATAGTCAAGAGTCTCATCGACTGACTTGTAAGCTTTAATGGGCAGGACCGGGCCGAAAATCTCATCCTGCATGACCTGCATTTCTTCGGAGGGCTCGAGAACGAGGGTGGGTGGTATCCGGTGATGCTGCTGTTGGTCAAAGTCCTCATTTGCAGGGTTTATTTCAACGACTTCGGCACCCTTAGACCTGGCATCCTCTATGTAGCCATTCAATCGATCATAATGGCGCTCATTGATAATAGACGTGTAGTCAGGGTTATCCTTAAGGCTAGGGTACATTTTCGCAACCGAGGCCTTGGCCGCGCTGACAAATTCGTCAGTCTTACCTTCTGGAACAAAGATGTAGTCAGGGGCGAGGCAAATCTGGCCCGCGTTCATGGTCTTTCCAGCCATCACATTTTCTGCCGCGAGCGTCATGTCAGCACTCTCGCCAACAATCACGGGTGATTTTCCACCTAGTTCTAGTGTTAGTGGTACAAGGTTTTCAGAAGCTGCACGCATCACGTGCTTTGCTATGGATGTAGCGCCTGTAAATAGAAGGTGATCGAAGGGAAGGCTGCTGAAGGCTCCGCCAACTTCTGCACCGCCAGTAAAGACAGTAACTTCCTCAATATCAAAGGCTTCCTCCAGTATCTGTTTCATCAGTTCTGAGGTTTCCGGTGTGAACTCTGATGGCTTAATCATGGTTCGATTGCCGGCGCTGAAAACACCAGCCAGTGGGCCAAACGTAAGTTGCACAGGGAAATTCCAGGGGCTGATACAACCAACTACGCCGAGGGGCTGGTAATCAACTCGTCCCCTGCTGCCCAGCAGGTTCATTGGGAACATGACTTTTCGTCGTTCCGAGCGCATCCATTTTCTGACATGCTTCTTGGAGTCTTTTAACGGACCGATGGCTCCATCGATATCAGCCAGTTTGGATTGGTCAAAGGATCTGTGGCCAAAATCAGCAGCCATGGCTTCACAAAGTTTTGCGCTGGACTTTTCGAGTACATTGATGGCCCTATCGATTCGGTCTATCCGGGTTTCGGCAGAGACTTCTCCTTCCGCAATGTAAGACTTCCTCTGGCGGGTGAGAATCGACATCATTTCTTCGCGCAGGGTTTCTTGATCGCTCATGGTAATCTCCGTTTTTCTTCTGTCAAATGTGAATCAGTTGCCAATCATATCGTTTGGGAGCACAGAGTAAAGGTAAGCGTCGTGATTTTCACCATGCAATAACAGACGATTGCGAAGGATGCCTTCGAAGGTCCCGCCCGCCAGTAGCGCCACTTTTTTGCTCGCTTCGTTTTTCGTGGACATCAGTATTTCAATCCTTATCAGGCCGAGGTGCTCAAAGCCGAAATGCAGGAGTCCTGTTGCTGCCTCGGCGGCGATGCCCCGGCCAGTATCCGATGTTCTCACCCAGTAGCCAAGATTTGCAATTGGATTTTCGTCGATACTGTTTAGCCCACATCCCCCGAGGAACTTTCCGGTCACCCTGTCAACAATCGCGAATGTAAAAGACTTTTTGTCGTCCCAGTTCGGTTTTATATCCAGTAGCCAGGATCTTGAGTCGTCAATGCTGTAATCGGGGTGGCACCAGGGAAGGTAAGGATAGACTTCATCGATGGATTCCCTTGCTGCCTCAAACAACATCACGTCATCGTCAAGCTCGTAGCGACGGAGGGTCAAACGAGAAGTGGAAAAGGAGAGGGGCACATCAGGCTCAACCTTCAGGTTTATCAACTAACAGAACTCCTCCGTGGTGTACCGGTGTACCACTGTATCTGCGTGCCACCCCGATGCATCCAGTCCTGCCTTCCTGCGAAGTTCAGAAACAAACGTTTCAGCATCGTTGATTTGTTCCCATACGGATGGCAGGTAGGTTGCCCTTCTACCGTTCTCTTCAATTATCAAACCATCGATCCCGGCCCTCAGTTTATCGATGAGTTCGGTCCTTGATGATACTGCTAGTACTTGAGGGACACTGAGTACTGAGATGTGGAAATCAACTTGCTGATACTCGGCCAAGGTCAAAGGCTTGAATCGGGGGTCATTAAAGGCCGCGGCCTGCGCATTGTGGGCTATATCCACCACTAATGGCCTGTGCGCCGCCAGGCTTCCTATGCAACCTCGCAGACCATCATTGATATTAAGAGTAACAAAAGAAGCGCTCTCCACTTTGAATTCCGGTGGGTAGCTGTTGAGGTCAATATTGTAGTTTCCACTGCTTTCAAAGGAACGTAGAACCGCCTCTCTCGCTACCTGGAGCAATCGCTGTCGAAAGGCCAATGGTAACTGGTTATCCGTATTGTCCGTTCCTGTCTCGTTCATCGCATTTCCTGAAGGTTCTAGAACAACATAAGCACCGTAGCCAACGACCCGACCCTTGTCCCCGGCGGTATCGCCTGAATTCATAACAGCAAGCTGTTCAACTTTGAGCTCTCGAGCCTTTAAAACATGTAGTAAACCGTTGATTGGTCTGCAGCCGCATGCCTCGTCACCAACCAGGTTGCTCTCCAGCGTGAGTATTTTCATGGACGTCCGGGCATCAATCTCTTTTGCTTTGTCATAGGCGTGGAAATGGCTGAGGTCAGAGCTGACTATGATCAGGGTTTCAGCGCCACCCCAAAGCGCGTTGATGACGCTGGCCACCTCTTCCCTGGTCGCATCTCCAACTACGAGCGGCACCAGTGAGAAAGCACCTAGTTCACGTTGCAGAAATGGCAGGTGCACCTCGAGGCTATGCTCATGGGTATGGGCCTCATCAAGGAAACCAGTGCCCGGCAGTTGCAGTATTGTCTGTACAGCGGCGGCATCAACAGGAATTTCACCAAGAGGCGTTTTGTATGCAGTGCAGCTTGTCGCTGCAATGCCTTTGAACGCAACTTTGTGGGAAGGTCCTAAGAGGATGACTCGTCTAATAGGGGAATTGGTATTACTCAAGCGGCTGTAGGCGCCTGCCGCTATCTGTCCTGAATAAATGTAGCCCGCATGGGGAGCGATAATAACCTTTGGGCAGGGGAGGCTGCTCGAGCCATCGCGCAGCATTGCGTCGACCGATGATGAAAGTTCATCTTTGTCCGCCGGGTAAAACGTACCTGCTACGGCCGGTAGCCTCGCTGCACTCATAAGGCGATTCCTGTGTAATAATAGTCATTCTAAATCAATCATCTGCGAAAATGTCATCAATTCTTAATTGGCAACTTGGTAAAGGTATCCGTAAACCGGGAAGGTCTAGTGTGGTGAGCACCCGGTACTGGCACAAACGTGATGATGGTCGTCTGCAGTGCGATTTGTGCCCGCGCCATTGCAGGTTGCGGCAGGGCCAGAAAGGTTTGTGTTTTGTCCGAGCCATGCAAAATGATGAAATTGTGCTGACTACCTATGGGTTGTCCAGTGGCTTCTGCGTTGATCCAATCGAGAAAAAACCGCTCAACCATTTTCTTCCAGGCACACCAGTCCTTTCATTTGGAACGGCGGGATGTAATCTGGCATGCAAGTTTTGCCAGAACTGGGATATGAGCAAATCCAGGGAAATGCAGACCCTGGCAGATGCCGCCTCACCCGAAATGTTGGTTGAGGCTGCGTTGGCGCTCGGGTGCAGAAGTATCGCCTATACCTACAATGATCCCGTGATCTTTCATGAATATGCAATTGATGTAGCGAGTGCGGCGAGGGAGAAAGGTATCAATTCGGTTGCTGTTACCGCCGGTTATATTTGCCCCGAACCCAGGACAGAGTTTTTTGAGTACATGGATGCCGCGAATATAGACCTGAAGGCTTTCAGCGATCGTTTTTATAACAAGGTCTGCGGAGGGCGCCTCGCAGATGTATTAGACACGTTACTATATGTGAAGCACGAGACCAGTACCTGGTTTGAGCTCACCACGCTATTGATTCCTGGAGAAAATGATTCGGCTGCTGAGGTGGAAGCTATGAGCCAGTGGGTCGTTGAAAACCTTGGTGCTGATGTACCTATTCATTTTTCGGCCTTTCATCCGGATTATAAAATGATGGACAAGCATTCAACACCACCTTCAACCTTGAGCAGCGCACGAAAAATTGCAAGATCCAATGGCTTGAAGTTCGTTTATACTGGTAATGTTCACGATAGCGATGGTGGCTCTACCTGGTGCCCCTCATGCGAGACAATGTTGATTGAGAGAGACTGGTACAAACTCGGAAAATGGCATCTGGATGCCCAGGGTTGTTGCCTATCTTGTGGTGAGTGGATTCCCGGGGTTTTTGAGGCGAATCCTGGGGACTGGGGGCCAAAGCGACAGGCTGTGAGGTTAAGTCGGTAAGAAAATGGCAGAACAAAAAATCATAGCTTCGCTTAATGACATCCTGGAGAGAGTAAAGGCACCAAGAGGGATTAAGCTTGACTGTAGCGTGGCCAATAAGGGTGTTGATAATTACCATATTGATGTGGAGATTTCCCCCGCCTTCTCGTTCAAGGCGAGGGAGACGGTTGAAGCCCAGGTAAAACTTATCGTTTCCGGCAATAAACTTGCTTCGGGTAATTCCAAGGAGCTTGGTGACTTTAGAGACTCCTATACAGACATGATGCGCGTCACGCTGCATCGATACAAAACTGACCTGAAGCGGGACCAGATCAGAATTCTGCAATTTGCCGTCGTCAAATTCATTCTTCAGCAGGTCCGGGATGAATTGGATAATTATCGTGCGAAGCTTGAGCAAACCCAGGGGCAGCAGCAGTTCTCAGGGTCAAGGAGTTTGTTGACCACACAGGAGAAAATCACCTGGTTCAGAAAACACAGCAATGAGTTCATGTTCCGAATTAACCGATTGCTCCTCAAGCAACTGCAAAGAGAAGAAACTAATCAACTGAAAGAGCTCCGTGAGCAGATCCTGGGAGAAGACCTCTCAGAAGCTGTAAACATCATGTATAACCCGCTCCTGTATGCAAGATCGCCGCAGGAACCGCTACTTTTACTTGAGTGCTATGCCCTGTGGCCTGGAGGAGGTTCAGGCTATGAGAAAGTGAATGTTGCTCTGGAAGAAGTGTTGGCCAATCGGCTGGCCGAATTACCATCGGATACCCTGAAGAATAAGGCAAACCTCGCATCGGCCCAGGCGGAAGTCTATGACGCGCTCGGCGGACTGTTTGCTGTACAGTCACTGCTGGGGTCATCAGAGGATCAGAAGGAGCTTTTATCCGAGTCATTTAGCTGGCTTGATCAGCCTGGAAATATCCGTTTGCTTTTCGATGGAAGGTTCCATGAAAAGCTTGCTGCCAAGGTTAAAGAACATCTGGGGATGAAGGCGCAGTGGTCCTTTAATTCAGCTACAAAAAAACTGTTGAAAATCCTTACGGAAATACGCAAGAAGATTGCTGCCAGTGACGAAATCAAAGAAATGATGGCCGCTTACTTCCTGCGAGAAAAACTCACCCAGCAAGATCTTGGCCTTATCAATGTAGCAGATGCCGTCTCAGCCGTAGCAGGCAATAATGCTAAAAAGATTATTGAGTCTATTGATTTAGCCAGGGAAGGTGCAAAAGCTCTTTCCCAGAAACTGGTGACCATTGCCGACGAGTATGATGGCAAGGTTAAAGAGTCTGAAGATGAGTTGATGCTGAAGGTCCTAACCGATATCAGCCGTTATCGTTTTCACCTCAAATACTATCGATTTGCACATCGTGTGTTCAACCGTATTTCTGTCATTACAGATGAGGAGCAGCTCCAGCTTGCGAAGGCTGGAGGGCAGTTATTTCGCCTGATGGATAGCCTGGAAGTCAAAGAGGTTGCTGATGAACTCCCGGAGATTATCCATCATACAATTCTCAAGGCAGATGTTCGTGGCTCCACCACGGTTACCCAGGAATTGTTGCGCCAGGATTTGAATCCCGCAAGCTATTTCAGCTTACGGTTTTTTGACCCGATTAACGAAAGACTCAAGATATACGGTGCGACTAAGGTATTCATTGAGGGCGATGCAGTGATTCTTGGGACTTATGAATATGAAGGCAGTCCCACCGAGTGGTACTCAGTATCACGTGCCTGTGGAATGGCGAAAGAGATGCTCGATATCGTCAATTCCAAGAATTCGCATTCAGCCAAAACCGGATTGCCAAAACTGGAAATTGGCATCGGTATTTGTTACTCGAATGAGAAGCCCCTCTTTCTGTTTGATGATAAACGCCCCATAATGATATCGTCGGCAATTGGTGATTCGGACCGAATGTCTTCCTGCTCATGGAAATTGCGAGATTGCTTTGACTCTGGCGAGTTCAATGTCGAGGTCCTCGAGATTGCTGAGTCAGATGCTCTAAAAGGTGAAAAAGGACAGCATCATATTCGATACAACGTGAACGGTATTCTGTTGGATGATGCGGCTTTTGAGAAGTTGAAGGTTGAGGTCAATTTCACCCAACTCAATGTGAAGTCTGCAGGCAGAAATGAAACCCTCTATGTTGGTAAGTTCCCTGACATTGAAGGGAAGGAACGACACCTGGTCGTCCGGGTAGGTAAGGTTGGCCTGTGGAAGGATGAGAAGGTGGAACAATTGCCTGACTCCGATGAGGTGTTTTATGAGGTGCTGCCAAATTCAAAATATGCGAGCCAGGTAATCAGCCTTTCAGAAAAACAAACAGCTACAGGAGCAGAATAATGCGGGCAGTGGTCATGCGTGGGTCAGAGCTGATGATTGAGGATATGGCGGTACCAGAACCGACTGAAGGAGAGGTGCTGGTTAAGACATTGGCATGCGGAATTTGCGGTTCTGATTTGCACGCACTGAAATTTGCGCAACAGATGAGCGAAGCATCAGAACAGGCTGGTGGTTCCATGGCGATGGACTTGTCCCGGGGTGTAGTCATGGGGCACGAATTCTGTGCTGAGATACTTGAGCATGGCCCGGGAACGACTCAGGCGCATGCCGTTGGGACCCGTGTATGTTCGGTGCCAATGACTTTTCGTGGTGGTGAAATGAAGGCGGTGGGGTATTCAGATGAAGTGCCAGGTGGATATGCGGAAAATATGGTGTTGTCTGAATCAATGTTGCTGGAAGTTCCCAATGGCCTTTCCACGGACCTGGCCGCACTGACAGAACCGATGGCAGTCGGTTATCACGCTGTGCAGGTGGCGAAGCTTAGTAAAGAAGTACCACTCATCATAGGGTGTGGTCCGGTTGGGCTTGCAGTCATTGCCGCACTTAAAATGAATCAGTTTGGCCCAATAATAGCTGCGGATTTCAGTCCCAGGCGGCGAGAGCTGGCAGAAGTCATGGGTGCTGACCTGGTGGTAGATCCCGCCGAGAACTCGCCATATGAAAGCTGGATGCAAGTGGCCTCGACTGATGTTGATGAGGGTGTCTCACCCCAGTCATTAATTGCCGCACCAGCACTGAGACCAGGCTTGTTTTTTGAATGTGTTGGTATTCCTGGAGTAATAGACCAGTTGATGGCCGGTGCACCGCAGGCCGGTAGAATAGTTGTCCTTGGTGTGTGCATGGAAGAGGATCACTTTCAGCCCATGTCAGGTATAACCAAAGAACTTAATCTGCAATTTGTCCTGGGTTATACACCGGAAGAGTTTGCCCAGACCCTGCACAATATTGCGGAGGGGAAGGTGGATGCTGCGCCTTTAATATCCGGCAAGGTCGGACTTGATGGTGTTCCTGCTGCGTTTGCGGACCTTGCTGATCCCGACAAGCATGCCAAGATCATAGTTGACCCGGCAATCTCTCCTTAAGCCCTGAATACCATTTGGCGACTTCTCTCTATTCCTGATTGGAATAGAAAAACGCTTTTTTCATGCTAAAATCGCCGCTCTTTTAATCATAGACAGGAGTCTCCGTGGCTAAAAACCTTTACCAGAAGGTTTGGAATGACCATGTCGTACGGCAGTTGGACAGCGGTCAGTACCAGCTGTTTATCGCGCTTCATCTGATTCATGAAGTAACCAGTCCACAGGCCTTCGGCATGCTCAATGACAAGGGCTTGAGTGTTGCCTATCCTCACCGCACCTTTGCAACGGTCGATCACATAATTCCAACCGATGATCAATCAAGGCCGCTGGCTGATGATATGGCTGAGCGAATGATTCAGGTTCTTGCTGACGCAACGGAGCAAAACAACATTGAATTTTTTGCCCCGGAATCCGGGTCCCAGGGGATAGTGCATGTCGTGGGTCCTGAGCTTGGGCTTACGCAACCGGGTATGACCATCTGTTGTGGTGACAGCCACACCTCAACCCATGGTGCGTTCGGCTGTATCTCACTAGGTATTGGCACCAGTCAGGTACGGGATGTACTCGCCAGCCAGACCATTGCCATGGACCCATTAAAAGTCCGTCGGATCAGAATCGAAGGAGAATTGTCTTCTGGTGTGAGTGCAAAAGATGTCATTCTGCACATCATACACACTCTGGGAGTAAATGGCGGCGTTGGGTTTGCCTACGAGTATGCGGGGTCCGTGATCGAAAATATGACCATGGAAGAGCGGATGACAGTATGCAACATGAGTATCGAGGGTGGTGCCCGATGCGGGTATATCAACCCGGATGAAACGACATTTGAATATCTGAAGGGTCGGGAGAGAGTTCCCCAGGGCGATGCTTTTGAAAACGAAGTAATGAAGTGGCGTAGCTTTGCTAGTGACGCGGATGCGCAATACGATGATGAAGTCATTATTGATGCCAAAGAGATTAAACCAACTGTAACCTGGGGTGTCACTCCGGCCCAGGCAATTTCAATAGGTGAAGTTATTCCAGATCCCGATCTGGTCGAAGGCCTGGAAAGGAATCTAATTTCAGACGCACTGGACTATATGAAATTGGAGCCTAACCAGCCAATTAAGGGGACAAAGGTTGATGTTGCCTTTTTGGGTAGTTGTACTAATGGCAGGCTTAGTGATTTTGAACAGGTCGCAGCGGTTCTGAAAGGGCGAAAAGTGACGTCATCCGTTCGGGCAATTGCTGTACCTGGATCGGAAAAAGTGGATAAGGCTGCCAGGGAAAAAAACCTGCACCTGGTGTTCGAGGATGCAGGTTTTGAATGGCGGAAGCCTGGGTGTTCCATGTGCCTGGCAATGAATCCGGACAAGCTGATCGGCGATGAAACCTGCGCCTCCAGTTCCAACAGGAATTTTATTGGCCGGCAGGGTTCACCTACCGGGCGGACAATACTGATGAGCCCGCTAATGGTTGCAGCAGCCGCAATTGAGGGTAAGGTAGCAGATGCTCGAGAAGTGTTTGGGCTAGGGGAGTTATGATGAAAGCGATTTCAAAGTTCAGCGGCAGGGGAGTGTATGTTGAGGGTAACGATATCGACACAGATCGGATTATCCCTGCCAGATTCTTGAAATGTGTTACCTTTGCTGAGCTGGGCTCATCCCTTTTTTATGACGTGCGATTTGATGAAGAAGGTAATTCTAAAGGGCACATTCTTGACGCGGAGCAACACCAGGGAGCAGAAATTCTTATCTCAGATGTAAACTTTGGCTGTGGGTCCAGCCGCGAGCATGCGCCTCAAGCAATACAGAAATTTGGTTTAAAGGCAGTGATAGCAGATTCCTTCGCTGAAATATTTCATGGCAACTGTACAACCCTTGGAATTCCATGTGTAACGATGGAAAAAGGTGCCCGGGAGAAACTTTCGGCGTTGGTGGAAGCTGATCCAGAGGCGGAAATCACGATTGACCTGGAAGGTCTAAAAATTATTTGTGCGAACAATATTTTCGATATCAATATGAAGGACAGCGCGCGTGAGGCATTTCTCGCTGCAACATATGATCCACTAGACAACCTGCTCGCAGCATCGGACGAGATCGCCGCCATCGCTGCAAAGCTAGGTTATGCGTAAACACGGCACAGCCCTATGACCAGGAAAAAGATAGAAATTTACGATACCACGCTTCGTGATGGCAACCAGGGGGAAGGAGTAAACCTCAGTCTCGGTGATAAGCTTGACATAACGCAGGCCTTAGATGGAATGGGGGTCGATTATGTTGAGGGAGGCTGGCCCGGTTCAAACCCCAAGGACGATGAGTACTTTACACGTGTTCGTGACCTGGACCTCAAAGTACTGAAAGTTGTTGCATTCGGCTCAACCCGTCGTTCAGGATCGAAACCGGCAGATGATTTCTTTTTGCAAAAACTGATTGATGCGAAACCTGATGTGACATGCATATTTGGTAAGACCTGGGACCTTCATGTGGAGCAGGCTCTACGCGTTTCTCCTGACGAAAACCTGGAGATGATTGGTAGCTCGATTACCCATCTCGTTGAGTCTACCGGGCGACCTGTTTTTTATGATGCAGAACACTTTTTTGATGGTTTCAGGAGCGACCCCGGTTACGCGCTGGTATCACTACAGGTAGCGGTCGATGCAGGTGCGCAAAGGGTCATTCTCTGTGATACCAACGGCGGAATAATGCCCCACGACCTGGCTCACGCAGTACGCGAAGTGAGGAAGGAAATACCAGCAATTAAGCTGGGTATTCATGTCCATAATGATGGCGGTCTTGCTGTTGCCAACACCCTTCGAGCTATAGAAGAGGGTGCCATTCAGGTCCACGGAACGATTAACGGAATTGGAGAGCGCTGCGGAAATGTCGACCTCACATCTGTACTCGCTAACCTTGAACTGAAGCTGGGCTATGACTGTCTGCCGGAAGGTAACCTCGAGAACCTGACCAATCTCAGCAAAAAGGTGTGGGAGTATCTCGGTATAGAGGGACCTTCCGGACAACCTTTTGTCGGCCCATCTGCATTTGCCCACAAGGGCGGAATCCACGTGAGTGCAGTCCAGAGAAACCCGGAAACCTATGAGCATGTGGACCCGGAACTTATTGGCAACGCCAGAAAAATTCTTATCAGTGAATTAGCCGGTGGTTCTAACCTGCGGGCAAAGCTCGCGAACCGGTATCCTGAACTCGAGGACGGTAACGCAGTGAAATCTATTCTGGAGGAGGTGCAGGACAAGGAGCATGCCGGTTACTCTTTTGAGAATGCGGACGGAAGTTTTGACCTTCTGGTCCGCCGACATGTCAATAAGTTCAAGGCTTGTTTTGAACCTGTCTACTATCGGATTTATTCCCCGAGCAATGAAACTCTTGAACAAAGTGAGAGCTCTGACAGCGATGGCTTAATAGAAGCATCCGTCAAGGTCAGGGTGGCCGATGAGCTGCATCTCTGTGCGGCGGAAGGTCATGGCCCTGTAGATGCGCTGAATAAGGCGCTACAAAAATCCCTGGTAGAGATATTCCCGGTTGTGCTGGATCTGCACCTGACTGACTATAGTGTAAAGGTGATCAACTCAACGCAGGAAACCGCGGCTAAAGTGAGGGTTTATCTTGAGCACAGTTTTGAGGGGGAGATATTTGGTACCGTTGGTGTAAACGTCGATATTATCAAGGCCAGTTGGAACGCCCTGGTCGAGGCTTATCACTATGCGCTGATGCAACATGTTGAATTTACCGATGAGCTTAATTCAGGAACTCGTGAAGATTAGGAAGCTGATGAGCTGGATAGTAGAATCAGCACGCCATAAGGTTCAGGAGTAGCTGGCGCAGACAAGCCGGACCGATAAAATCCGCGGGCAAACCTGAAATTCCTGCCTGACATTCCTCGATGAACCTATTTGCCAAGAATTGGGACTGATCGGTAGCTCATGCCGAAACTATGGATGGACCCATGAAAATTTTAGCAGTTCTACTCTCTTTGTCCTTGCTGGCATCCTGTGGCGGTGGCGGTGGCGGCGGCTCAGCCGCTGGCGACAGTGCTTCTGTTGGCGATAGTACCGCTGGTGTTGAAGATCCAAATACGAGCAGTCCACCATCACAATCCGCGCCAACGCCAGTGGAACAGGTAACAACCGATCTCAACGGATTGTCAATGGATGACTTTTTTGAAGGTGCGAGTCGGGCTCTGCTGCGCCGGTCACCAGAGACGGTCGTTGCTGACGGGCTGGTTGATTATATTGGCATGCAATCCGTGCAGTTGGATGACATATCTGATGCCTACACAAGCGAAACCTACTCCATCATGGAAGCGGTGCTGCTCCTTCTGCAGCAATATGATCGATCCCAGTTAAGCAAGGCTCAACAGCTATCCTATGATATCTACGAATGGCATCTCCAGGATCAGGTAAACCTGGGCGGCTATTTGGAGTTCTCCTATCCAGCCAACCCATCTTTGACTGGGATTGTACGCCAGACTGAGCTTTTCTTTAGTGACCTCCATCCGTTTGCAACAGAGCAGGATGCGAGGGACTACCTGTTGCGCCTGGGGCAGATTGATACTCGAATCACTCAACTCTTAAGAAATCTTAGAAACAGGGAGCGCGCTGGAATCATCCAGCCAGCAATATCTATTGGTATCATTCTGAGGCACTTGGCTGGTCTTATTGGCAATGGGGCGACGGCTTCAATTTATTATCAGACCATGGAGCAAAAACTGAACCAGATTTCCCTGGATGAAACTACGCGAGTAAACCTGCTCGTCGATGCCAGGGCAGTGATTGAGCAGCAAGTGATTCCGGCTTTTCAATCACTAGAAACCGAACTTGAGCGGTTAGAGCTGAGCGCACCGTCCGCTATCGGTTTTGGTCAGTTTGACGGTGGCAAGGATTTTTACCAGCAGGCGTTACGGCATCATACGTCAACTGACCTCACCGCAGATGAAATACACCAGTTGGGTCTTTCTGAGATAAGCCGAATTCATAGTGAGATAAGAATGGAAGCGGGTGAGCTTGGTTATCCCGAGACCGATAGTATGCGCCAAATCTTTTCTCGTCTGGAGACTGATGGCGGCATGGTCCCTGCTTCACAGATTGTGGCAACCCATACAAATATCATTGCACTGGCGAGGTCGAAACTTGATCAGGCGTTTTTGCAGATTCCGGCTGAGCAGGTTCGGATAATCGGTGGTCAGACAGGCGGGTACTATATTGAAGGTTCTTACGATGGAATGCGACCAGGCGCCTTTTATGTATCCAACGTATCAGATGTGCCTGCCTATGGTATGGCTACGCTGGCTTACCACGAGGCTGTACCGGGTCATCATTTCCAAATTGCCTTGTCCCATGAACTCGATTTGCCAAATTTCAGGACAAGATTGCACTTCACTGCGTTCGTGGAGGGTTGGGCACTCTATGCAGAACAATTAGCATGGGAACTGGGATGGTACAACGATGACCCATACGGAAATCTGGGGCGCCTGCAATTTGAAGCCATGAGAGCAGCGAGGTTGGTGGTCGATACGGGTATACATTTCCGGAACTGGGAATTCGATGAGGCAGCCGATTACTTTGCAGAGGCCACAGGCTTGTCGACTTCCTATTCCCAGGGTCAGATCCTTCGGTACATGCTCTATCCAGGACAAGCAACAGCTTATATGGTCGGAATGAGGCAGTTCCTGTTGCTTCGTCAACAGGAGCAAATAAGATTAGAGAGTGATTTTGATTTAAAGGAATTTCACGCCAGGATTCTCGGATCAGGAGCAGTGCCCATGTCAATAATTGAACAGCTTGTTGATTCAGAGGAAGGGCAATAATGGTATGGTAACTAACAACTAACTAGGAGCAAGAAGGTAAGGATGAAGGTAGATACACATTTAACGGCAGACTGGCATAAGGTTCCCGAACATATTAAGGAACTGGAATCCCAGGGGTTTGATGGTGCGGGAACGGCAGAGATGAGCCACGATCCCTTTATGCCATTGATGCTCGCGGCTGAACACAGCAAGACTATAGAACTTCATACGGGTATTGCTGTTGCATTTGCTCGTAGTCCGATGGTGCTGGCAAATCTTGGGCATGACCTGAATGCCTACTCTGCTGGCCGCTTTACTTTGGGTCTTGGTTCCCAGATCAGACCACACATTACAAAGAGATTTAGTATGCCCTGGGGAGCGCCGGCCGCCCAGATGCGAGAACTTGTTCAGGCGATGCGAGCTATCTGGGCGAACTGGTATGAGGGTGAGGCCCTTCATCATGATGGCAAGTACTACAATCACACCTTGATGACGCCGGCGTTTACGCCTGAAAACATTGAATATGGTGCGCCTAAGGTTACGCTGGCAGCTGTTGGTCCCGTTATGACGGAAATAGCGGGGGAAGTTGCAGATGGTTTGATTATTCATCCCTTCAGCAATGAAAAGTACATTCGAGAAGTGACTTTGCCCGCCGTTGAGAAGGGCCTGGCCAAGTCAGGGCGGTCGCGCGATGACTTTGAAATAGCCTATACGCCATTCATCATCTCGGGGAAAGACGAGCAGACTTTTGAGGCGCACAAGAGTGCGATCAAGCAGCGAATTTCATTTTATGGTTCAACGCCTGCGTACAAAAATGTTCTTGGTGTTCATGGCTGGGGTGATATGCAAACAGAGCTGAACGTCATGTCGAAGCAGGGTAAGTGGCAGGAGATGGGTGACCTAATAACCGATGAGATACTTCATGCTTTCTGTGTGATGGATGAGCCGGCTAATATTGTCGCAGAAATGCAGAACCGATATGGTGACTTTACTGACCGCACCAGCGGCGGTTTTTCCTTTGTGGGCACTGAGGCTCGACTGCAGATGGTCGCCGAACTCAGGGGGTGACAATATCTGGCAAAGCAGCAAATAACCTGAAGGCATTACCCAGGGCAGTGTCGTGGGATAACCGGGCGCTGCACCTGCTTGATCAGCGGCGTTTACCACAGGAAAGATTGCTGATCAGGTGCCACGGCATTGAAGATGTTTATGAGGGTATTCAAAAACTTGCGGTGAGGGGAGCGCCGGCCATAGGCATCGCCGCCGCCTATGGGCTATTGGTGGGTTTGTTTGATAACAAACTCTCTCTGACTGCACTGAAGGAGAAGCTTGCTGAACGGGCTGAATACCTCATCAGTTCAAGGCCTACGGCGGTAAACCTGCCCTGGGCGGTGAACAGAATGATGACTGTCGCTTCCGGTGAGTTTGCTGATACGGAAAAATTGCTTGCTCGCCTTGAGCAGGAAGCCATTGCTATTCACCAGGAAGATATCAAAGCATGCCATCAGATAGGTGATCACGGTGTTTCTCTGGTGAGGCAATATCCTAACGTGCTCACACATTGTAATGCAGGTTCGCTGGCGGTATCGGAATTAGGCACGGCACTTGCACCTATCTATCGTGCTTATGAGGAAGGTGTGAAAGTCCATGTGTTCGTGGATGAAACTCGCCCGCTTCTGCAGGGCGCCCGTCTTACAGCTTTCGAGTTGCAATCAGTAGGGGTCGATTGCACTTTGATTACTGACTCCATGGCAGCCCACATGATGGCGCTGGGAGCAGTGGATATGGTGCTGGTCGGCGCGGATAGGGTTGCGGTAAACGGCGATGTGGCAAACAAAATAGGTACGCTTAACATTGCCATATTGTGTGGATATTTCGATATCCCCTTCTACGTTGCCTGCCCTGTTTCCACGATTGATGCCCACACAGCAACGGGAATGGATATCAACATTGAGCAGCGAAATTCGGTGGAAGTGACCCATATCATGGGCGAGCAGGTTGCACCAGATGGGGTTAATGTAGCGAATCCGGCCTTTGATGTGACCCCGGCGAATCTCATTGCGGGTATCATCACCGAAAAGAGACTGGTGCTACCACCATATGATGATAATCTCAAAGCACTGCTGGCAGTCAAATCAGGCCTATGATAAGGCTTTCGTTTCTACGCCAATAAAATTATGATGGCAGCAGGCTGTAGCGTTGCCAGGCCGGAGATGTAGTCAATTATTGGAGCTGGCGCTATTGTTTCCACGATAGTACATCCGGAAAATGAAATAACAGAGAAAAACAGAGGCCTAAATGTCTAAAAATCGACCCGTTATCATTGCCCTGGTTATAGTCGGGCTGCTAATCGTTGGATTTATTGTCTACTCAGTATCTTCCAAGGAATCAGCACCTGCGGTGGTCACCCAGCCGGTTGCCATTCCCGAACCTGAACCTCCAGCGCCTGAACCGGTGCAAGAGGTTGAACCAGAGCCAGAACCGGAACCAGAACCGGTAGTTGAGGTGCCGGTGCCGGTAGAAGAGCAGGTTGAACCCGCCTTCGTACTCCCTCTGCTCAATGATAGTGACCAGCTAATACGAGATGGGGTAGTCAGTTTGACAAGGCGCGAAGGGGTGAATGCCTGGCTGTCGCCGAATGAGTTGATTCGCAAGTTTGTCGCCTTCGTTGATGGCGTTGCGATTGGACAGGTTTCAAAGGATCCGGTGCGGGTCTTGACTCCAGAAGGTCCATTCCTGGTCAGTCAAATTTCTGAGGAGGTGTATTTGCTCGATAGCGCTTCCTACAAACGATATGATTTTTTCACCTCAGTCGTGATTTCACTGGATTCCCGGCGTACGGCCGAATTCTACCTCCTTGTCCACCCGATGCTGCAGGAGGCTTATGACGAACTAGGTTATCCCAACGAGAAATTTAATGAAGTGGTATTCAAAGCAATTGGCAGACTGCTTGAGACGCCGGTAATTAACAAACCCATCAGGCTGGTTCGACCGGTAGTAATGTATCAGTTCGAAGACCAGAAACTTGAATCATTAAGTGCCGCACAAAAGCAACTGATTCGAATGGGGCCGAAGAATACACGCGCCCTGCAGGTCAAACTTAGTGAGATGGCCCTTGAATTGAGATCCTTGCTGGAAAATGGCTGACCTGCCTCTGGCTGACTATACAGTCCTTGACCTTACACTCGCACGTGCTGGTCCTGCTGCGGTCCGGTTGTTAGCAGATTGGGGTGCAGATGTAATTCGTATTGAGCCACCTTCTTCGTCGGGCGTCGTTGATATAGCGGGGGGGCGCCATAGCCCTGACTCCCAGAATCTGCATCGGAACAAGCGTGCCATAACCATCGATCTGAAGTTGGATGAAGGTCGCGATCTGTTTCTGAGGCTTGCGAAAAAGGCTGACATCGTCGTTGAGAATTTTAGAATGGATGTTAAGTATCGTCTTGGTGTGGACTATGAATCAGTCAAGAACATTAACCCGGCAATAATTTATGCGAGTATTTCCGGCTTTGGCCAGGATGGACCCTATAGTGATCGACCTGGTGTCGACCAGATCATTCAGGGAACCAGTGGTCTCATGTCCATAACGGGAGAACCGGAGCAGGGTCCTATGCGTGTTGGAATTGCAATCAGCGACACCTCTGCGGGAATGTTTCTTGGTCAGGGTATCCTGCTTGCGCTACTGCATCGTGAGAAAACCGGTGAAGGCCAGTGGGTCCATACCTCGTTGCTGGAATCGATGGTCAACAAACTCGATTTCCAGGGTGCCAGATATACCATGCACCGTGAGGTGGCAGTCCAGCAAGGAAACAATCACCCTACCAATTCCCCTATGGGTCTATTTGATACCAGCGATGGGCAGGTCAATCTGGCTGCGAGTACAAACAAGATGTTCAGGGCCTTTTGCGAGAAGATGGAAGTGCCGGAGATGGCAGGAGATGAAAGGTTTAATACGGGACGTGCTCGCGTTAAACATCGAGATGAACTGTTCGCGGAAATGAATGCCATTACCTGCAGACAAACTACCGCTGAATTCGTCACAAAAATGAATGAAGTCGGTTGTCCCTGTGGCCCCATTTACAACATAGGTGAAGCGTTTGAGGATGAGCAGGTAAAATTCCTGAAAATGGAACGCCCTGTCAGCCATGCAGTGCTTGGAGACTTCAACCTTATTCGGACACCGATTAATATGTCCGCGTTCGCAACGCCTGAATCATTCGATCGTGCAGGCCCTGAGTTGGGGGAACACAACGAAGAGGTATTGCTGGAGGCGGGTCTTTCTGAGGAAGAAATTGAGGCGTTGCGAGACGCCTTCGTGATTTAGGTACAAGGCGCGTATGAAACTCGATACGACAAAAATGTTAGCCGATGTTGAAGATGGCATTGGCTGGATCACATTTAATAATCCAGAACGCAGAAACGCTATTTCACTTGAGATGTGGGAAGGGCTGGGAACAATTCTCGAATCATTTCAGCATGATGAATCGGTCCGGGTCGTGGTGATGAAGGGCGCCGGGGAAAAGGCGTTTGTTTCCGGAGCAGACATATCGGAGTTCGATTCTAAGCGCGGCAATGCTGAACAGAAAAAGCTATATGCCGCCGTGTCCGCAAATGCCAGCCTTTGGTTGGGGAAAATGGATAAGCCACTTATTGCAATGATTCAGGGTTTTTGTATCGGAGGTGGTCTGGCGACTGCCCTAAGTGCAGACATCAGGTTTGCAACAGTGGACTCCACGTTTGGGATACCAGCGGCCAAACTTGGCCTGGGGTATGAGTACGGAGGCCTGAAGGCCCTCAGTGACCTTGTTGGTCCATCAAGTGCAAAAGATATTATGTTCAGTGCAAGATTCCTGGATGCCGAGGAAGCGCTTCGCATTGGGCTGATCAATTTCGTGGTTTCACGGCAGGAACTTGAACAGAAAGTCAGGGATTACGCCGCACTTATCGCGGAGAATGCACCCTTGACCGTCAAGGCCGCAAAGGCAGCGGTAAATGAAATCACCAAGGATTCCGCTAAACGTGACCTGGAAACTGTTAACCAGATGATTAATGCCTGCTTCGATAGTGAGGACTACGCGGAAGGCCGCAGGGCTTTCAGGGAGAAAAGAAAACCTGCATTTAGGGGACGCTAAAGCGCCTGAGCAGAGACCTGGCCATTAACGTTCCGATAATGCTGACGCCTGGGCTCTTTTCAATGGTTTCAGAATATAGTCCATGACCGTTTTTTCGCCGGTAATGATGTCAACTGTAGCAATCATTCCTGGAATAATAGGAAGAGGATTACTGTCAGAGCCCAGGTGATTTTTTTTGGTTCTGACCCGTATCTGGAAAAAATGGTCACCGGTTTCATCCGAGAGTGAGTCAGCGCTGATAAGCTCGAGCACCGAGTCCAACCCACCGTATATGGCGAAATCATAGGCAGTGAGTTTGACGGTAGCCTGCTGTCCCGGATGGATAAAGGCAACATCTGAAGGCTTGATTTTGGCTTCAATCAGGAGTGTGTCATTAGCGGGAACGATTTCAATCAGGTCCATTCCTGGTTGGATCACGCCACCGTTTGTATTCACCAGGATTTGTTTCACGGTGCCGTCAACCGGGGATTGAACGTCGGTACGATTGACCCTGTCTTCTAGTGCCACATTCGAAATATTCAACCTGCTGAGCTGAGTCTTGGCTTCGTTCATTTCAATTCGCGATGCACTCACGAACTGCTGTTTCCGCTCCTCTATCTTGTCCAGTGCTTCTTCAATGACTGCCTGGGCCTTTGGCACGGTAAGCTGTGTGACCTCCAGCCTGCCCATGGATTCATTTACTGCCTGCCGCAGGCGAATAAGCTCTACTTCTGAAACGGCCCCGGTTTTCACGAGCGGCTCCGTCATGGATAGTTCCTGGCTCGCCAGTTCAGCGTTCCGTACTAATTTCTTTTCTTCTGCCCGAAGTTCCGCCAGTGCCTGCCTATGCTGATTAAGCTGTTGATTCAGGATGGCGATACTGGAACTAAATTCTTGCTGCCTGGAGTTGTAAAGCTGGAGTTCGTCTTCGATTATGTCTGCGTGCTCGGGCGGGAAGTTCCTGGGCGCTTCGAAAGGCTGACCGCTGATTTCTGCCTCTAATCGCGCAATTCTGGCCTGCAGTGCCTGAGAAGAGAACACTCCTTCATCAAAGGAAGACGCGAAGCGGGTGTCATCCATTCGCATCAGGCTCTGGTTTTTCTTTACATGGTCACCGGCCTTGACCAGGATTTCAGCTAGGATTCCACCTTCCAGGTTCTGGATTACCTGGATTTGACTAGAGGGGATTACCTTGCCGTTTGCATGGGTAACCTCGTCCAGTACTGCCAGGTTCGCCCAGATGATCGCAACGACTAGAAAGGCGGCGCTGGACCATAAAATTGCATGAGTTGCAACAGGTGTTGATTCTACTTCAGCTGCATAGGTGTCAGGCATGAAGTCAATGTCTTCCTTCTTGACCATCATTACTGTGCTCCAGAAAGCATTTTTACTACTTCATCTCTGGGGCCGTCAGCGACCAACTGACCATTGTTAAGTACCAGCAGCCGGTCCACGAGCGATAACATGGAGGTTTTGTGAGTGACAAGTATCAGTGTTCTCGTTTCCGCATACTTTTCGAAACGATCTTTGAAAATCAGCTCGGTGCTGTTGTCCATTGCATTGGTAGGCTCGTCTAACAACAGGATTGATGCGCCACTAACCATGGCCCTTGCTATAGCTATTCCCTGACGCTGCCCTCCAGATAGATTGCCTCCTCTTTCAGACACTACCAGATCGTAACCTTCGGGATGTTCGTTTAGAAACTCGCTGATGCCAGCCAGCTCGGCCGCCGCTAAAACGGATTCATCAGTACTGAGCGGGGCGCCGAGTACAATATTCTCCCTGACGGTGCCACTGAAAAGGGTTACGTCTTGAGGTACATAGCTGATATTTCTTCTTAGGTCAGTCGGGTCAAGTTGCTTCAGGTCTGTACCGCTCACCAGGATGCTGCCCGCAGAAAGATCGTGAAAGTTCATCATCAGTTTTTGCATCGTGCTCTTGCCGGATCCTGTCTTACCTATGATGCCTACTTTTTCACCCTCCCTGATAGAGAAGGAGACCTCTTTTATGGCAGGTGTCTGCTGCTCAGGATAAGCAAAACTCACATCCCTGAAATCTATATCACCGCTTATATTAGGGCGGTGCAGGAAGGTACGACCCTCAGGCCTTTCCACCGGTAGTGCCATTAACTGATCGATAGCACCATATGATGCAATCGAATGATGGTAGCGGGTCAGGATACTTGCTACTTGAGCCATAGGTGCAAGAGATCTACCAGTGAGAATGGTGCAGGCTATCAGGCCACCGACAGACAGTTTTCCATCCAGGATGGCATAGACGCCAAGTATCACAATGGCTACGGTACTCATTTGCTGTACTACCTGTGCGATATTAATGGTGGCGAGTGACAGGAGTCTGGATTTGAGGGAAAGTTTGGCAATTCTTGCATTGAAGGATTCCCACCTGTGCTGCATAACGCCTTCTGCCCTGGCGCTCTTAACCGTATCCAGGGCCGTGAGGGTTTCAATCAGCATGGCGTGCTTTCTTGCTGACTCGGTGAATGTCTTGGTGATTAACTCTTGAAGTGGCTTCTGGAAGGTCATGCCAACGATCACGATCAGGGGAATCGCAACCAGGGGAACCAGAGCCAGAACGCCACCAATCGTATAAATCAGGAGAACGAAGAGGAAAACAAAGGGAAGGTCAATAACTGCAATCAGGGTTGTTGAAGTGAAAAACTCACGGAAGCTGTCAAACTCCTGCAAATTATTGGCAAAGGTTCCAACCCTGGCAGGTCTAGAGCTTAACTTGATATCCATGACTTTAGAGAATGTCTTTGAGGAGAGTAGAATGTCCGCTCTCTTGCCTGCCGTGTCGATGAAATAGCCGCGAAGGGACTTCATTACAAGATCAAACATAAAGACAATGGCAACACCGGATGCCAGAACCCAAAGTGTCTCGATCGCCTGGTTTGGTACTACCCTGTCATAGACATTCATAATAAACAGCGGTGTGACCAGTGCAAACAGGTTAACCAGAAAAGATGCGACCAGAACCTCGGCGTAAAGCCCGCGGGACTTTCTAATGGTGCTCCAGAACCAGTGGTTACCATAGTCGCTTGTTTCAGAGTCCGGGGAAGCGTGGACAGGTCTTAGAAATAGGCAGCGACCAGTATATCTAGCCCTCAGTGTTGCGAGAGTCATGCTGTGAGTCTGGTCAGGTTCCTCAGGAAATATCACCGTGACTTCGCCGTTTTCCTGGGATGTCAGAATGCAGCAGTTTCCATCGTCGAGAATCAGGGCAACTGGAAGTACCAGCGATGTAATATCGTACAGGTCGCGTTGCAGGTGGGCGGCGTTAAATCCGGCACGCTCCGCTGCACGTACGAATAGGTCAGGGGTGAGCACCCCCCCTTGAAGGGGCAGGCCTGCTGTCAGGCTTTCTGCCGAGAATGGTTTGTGGTGCAGTCGGGTAAGTGCGACAAGAACGTCCAGCAGCGGGTCCCGTATACTGACGGTTTCCCCGGTGTTGGCAGCGACGTCCTGCATTGTTTAACCTGGCTTTGAATCGGGAGCCATTATAGCATCTTGCTGGTCTCCCCTACTGCAACGCCGGGAGTTATTCTGGTAAGGTCTGCCAGACTCTTGGTTAACTGGTAGTTGATTTTGCCGTGATTAGGCTTTTTGTTTTCACATTTTTTCTCATCAATGCACCGTCGCTTTTTGCCACTGCATTTGATGATGCCCAGTCCGCCGCACGTAAAGGTCAATACAAGCAGGTTGTTGCTATATTGTCCGATGCCCTCGACGCCAGAGATCTGGATTTATCCCAGGAGGTTATAGCCTATTCAAATCGCGGTATCGCCTATAGCCTGCTGAAGGCCTATGGCCTTGCAAAAGCAGATCTGCAAAAAGCAATTGAACTGAATCCCGACCACAGGCTCACACAGAATCATCTCGGTATTCTGGCCGAACATGTTGAAGGCGACTATACGACTGCGTTTAAGTGGTATGAAGAAGCTGCTCTGGCTGGTTTTTCGGCAAGCCAGGTTAACCTTGCGAACCTTTACCAATTCGGTCTTGGGATAGAGAAAAACAATGCCAGAGCACTTGAATACTATTTACTTGCCGCCGAGAGCGATTATGCGCTCGCTTTCGTTCCTATCGGTGTTATGCATATGGAAGGGCGTGGAATTACCAGAAACTACGAGGAAGGTATTCAATGGCTGCGCAAGGGAATAGACAATGGAATAATCGAGGCAAATTATTATGTGGCGCAGGCTTTGGAGCAGGGCCACGGTGTAGAGCGTGATCTCAAACAGGCAGCCAGTTTATATCATGCTGCTGCGATGCAGGGGCACGGAAAGGCACAAAACTCTCTGGGCTACCTGTATCGTAGAGGCGCAGGTGTTGAACGGGATTTCCTCGAAGCTGTAAAGTGGTACAGGCTTGCTGCTGACCAGGGTGTGAACCAGGCTGCCAACAGGTTAGCGTGGCTGCTGGCCACCTGTCCAACCAAGGATGTTTGTAATGGAGATCTTGCGGTTGATCTGGCAAAAACTGCGGTGAGCGAAAAGAAAACTGCCAGTAATCTGGATTCTCTCGCCGCCGCCTATGCAAGGGTTGGAGAATTTGACAAGGCAATTGCCACAATTCAGCAGATCATGAAGATGAAGAATACCAGGCAATCAAGATACGCCGGTCGGTTAGATCTGTATGAACAGGGAATCCCGTATCAGCTGTAAGTTTCTCGTTCTCTAGTGCCGGATCATTTCGTGGGTGACTGCTTTACCTTTGGAGAGAACGCTGGTGAACGGGGCGGTATGGTTGCTGCTTTGTCTATCAGGAACTGACGATGCGGACTGGCTTTCCTGAAAGGAAAGCCTGAATGTTATCAGCCATTTGCTGAACCAGGCGTTGTCTGGATTCGAGTGCTCCCCAGGCATTGTGTGGAGTCACGATCAGATTGTCTAAACTGGTGTTAGTCAACAGATCATGTTCGGGGGGCGGTTCAGTTTCCAATACATCAACAGCAGCGCCTGCAATAAGTTTTGATGAGAGTGCCTGCAACAGGTCTGACGCATTAACCAGTCCGCCGCGAGCGGTATTGATAAGAAAGGCAGACGGTTTCATCTTCGAAAGACTGGAAAGGTTAATTAGGTTCTCAGTTTTCGGGGTGAGAGGGCAATGCAGGCTCAGGTAGTCTGCCTCTCCTATGACCTCATCAAAGGGCGCACGGTTGGGGCGAGGATCTTCATTTTCAGTTTTCTGTGCGATGAGTATCTTCATTCCAAAGGATTTAGCGACACTGGCAACGGCACTGCCCAATTCACCAAAACCGACTATGCCTAGCGTCTTACCGCTCAATTCTGATATTGGATGATCCAACAGGCAGAAAGTCGGTGCCTTTTGCCACGCACCAGCTTTAACATCACGAATATAGGATGGTAGATTTGTTGCGAGTGCCAGCATCAGGCTTATGGTATGTTGAACCACAGAGGGCGTAGCGTAGGCCACCGCGTTACAAACTGTAATATTTGCAGCTCTTGCTGCATCAAGATTGATGTTGTTGGTTCCCGTCGCCATCACACTGATCAATCTCAGTTCTCGCGCCGCATAAAAGGCTTCGGTGCCGAGTAGAATTTTGTTGCTAAGGACAACGGTAGCATCCCTGACTCGCTCTACTGTTTCCTCTGGAGTGCTGGTTCCGTATACCTGCCATTCATCCAGCAGGTCAGTAACAGGCGACAAATCTACTTCATCTTCACCGAGGCTGTTCGCATCCAGGATCACGCCATTCATTTTGTGCGCCGTCACTCATTGCTTGATAAAGCGGATAATCATACCCTTTTAGCTGCACCAGGTGATGAATTGAGAAAGTGAGGGGGCTGGTTCGAAATGACCCAGGATCAAGGCTGGTTTTCCGGTTCCTGCTGGACCCCGGCGAGTTGAACGCCCAGTGTCCCGGTTGGTACGGTGAAATTCAACCTCGATCCATCGCGAAGGACTTCAATATCAACGTAGTTACCGATATCGCCCTGCAATGTGGCGGATCGAATATCTCTCCACCGCATAATTCTCTGGCCATCATAGGCTAGAATGACATCTTCACTTTGCAGACCAATCGTTTCTGCTGGTGAACCTGATAAGACCGAGGTTACCTTCACTCGATTACTCTGTCCGCTTGTATACAGATACATGTCGTACGCATCGTCGCCCAACTCTGTTCGCAGGACAACTCTATTTTCATTAAGTGCCTCAAGTTCGTCAGCGTACCTTTGCCTGTCAGAGTCATCGGCTCGCTCGATAAGATTGGCTAGTTGCAGCCGGCGAAATTCCTGTTGACTGATTCGTTGCAGCAAGTCGTCAGCGGTATCCGGGTTAATGCCAGCGGAAATCAGGCTATCCCTGGTTGAAGCAGGGTTACGATCAGTAAGGGGAGGTCGACGACCTTCTTCATCGAAGATTGCGGAATCGGTGGCATTTTCAGGTGAAGGATCTGGGTTTTCCGAAATCATTGACTCGAGTATCAACAGACGCTCCTGCAACCGATCGATCCTTGTAGCTAAAACAGGTGAATCTGTTGCCCGTTGTGGGGTTGAAAAATCCGTTGGGAGTGCCTTAGATTGCTCGTTAGCAGGTGCCTCGCGTAAGAAATACTGGCCGCTAATGCCGCCAATAAAACCAACGACCAGGGAGAGAACAATCGTCGAGATATGTATTTTCATTGCTGAACCTTTATGGTGCTTATAGGTATTGATTGCGGCTCAGATAGTTCATTCATTGGTTCTGAAACTACTAGTCCAGGTCTGGAGAAAGCTTTAAGTGGGTCGTCTATGGTGTACTGATTATATGAACATGTTAATAGCCAATCACCAAATAAATCACAATCGCTGAAATAGTTCGAGATGGCAGCCGATAGGTGCAGCTAGCCTTGACCTGGCACTAATTCGACGAATCTCAGTAGTCAGATTGAATTGTCTGGCACCTGATCTGACGTGGCTAGCCCCATGGATGACCGGGGACGCCCAGTCGGGGACGCCTAGTCGGGGCGCCGAGCCAATGCCACAGAAGATTCGGTGCCAGACAATTCAATCCAGCGTTCAACATACCGTTTGGAGGAACAACAGGATTATGCTAAATCCGGAAAGTTTGCGGCGATGGCGCCGTCCCATTCCTCTGTACGGGAAGCTTGTGTTGCCAATAATTCATCAACGTCTCCACTGATGCTAATGCTGACAATTTCATCGCCTTGTTCTACAGCATTGACAACATCCTGGTCTGCTGATGAATTGACTTCGCCAAAGATGGAGTGCATGCCATCCAGGTGAGGCGTTGGTACGTGAGTAATGAAAAACTGGCTGCCATTGGTGCCGGGTCCAGCGTTTGCCATGGAAAGTTTTCCCGGTGCATCGTGGATAAGTGAGGGATCAAATTCATCCTCGAACTGGTATCCCGGGCCGCCCGTACCTGTTCCGGTAGGGCATCCTCCCTGAATCATGAATTGGCCGATGACACGGTGGAAATTCAGGCCATCATAGTACTTCTTGTTCGCAAGATTGATAAAACTTGCAACTGTGACCGGTGCTTTTTCAGGGAACAGGTTGATGTTTATGGGGCCTTTGCTCGTTTCAATAGTTGCGGAAATATTCAATGGTAATCCTCTCAGTTGCAGGAATTAAATGGTGTTTTTGCCGGTTGGCTCGACGCTGTACAGGCTTAGCGACGATCGATGGCAACATAATCTCGCTTTGTAGGGCCGAGATAAAGTTGCCTGGGTCTGCCAATTTTAAACGGGGCGGAAAGCATCTCGTCCCAGTGTGCGATCCAGCCCGGCATGCGGCCCAGAACAAACAAAGCAGTAAACATGTTCGTGGGAATACCCATTGCTTTAAATGTTATGCCTGAGTAGAAATCAATATTGGGATATAGCTTCCTGTCAATGAAGTATTCTTCTTCCCGGGCAATTTTCTCCAGTTGCATTGCCATTTTGAGTAACGGGTCATTGTCGGCACCCTGTTCATGCAATACGGCATGGCAGCTCGCCTGCATAACCTTGGCCCGTGGGTCAAAGTTCTTGTAGACCCGGTGACCAAACCCCATCAGCTTGAATGGATCGTTTTTGTCCTTCGCCTTGTCCACATATTCCTGAACCCTGGATTCATCTCCAATTTCATTTAGCACGTCCAGCACAGCCTCATTCGCCCCTCCGTGAGAAGGTCCCCACAGGGCAGCAATGCCTGCTGCCACGGCTGCATAGGGATCTGCTTCTGTTGAACCAGCCAGGCGAACGGTTGAGGTTGAAGCATTCTGTTCATGGTCTGCATGGAGAATGAATATCCTGTCCATAGCATCAGAAAGTGTTGAGCTGACACTGGAGGGCTTACCGGGTTCGCCGAAGCACATGTTGAGAAAATTCTCAGCATAGCCAAGCTCGGGATCGGGTTCTATGAACTTTGCGCCAATACTTTTGCGGTAGGTCATTGCGGCGAGGGTTGGCGTTTTTGCAATTAATTGCATTGCGGACTCGCGGCGATGTGCTGCATTTTTGATATCAAGGTCGTCGTGATAAAGGGATGCCAATCCTGCTATGGCAGCGCACAGCATTGACATGGGGTGTGCCTTCTCGGTGAAGCCGTCAAAGATATGCTTAAACTGATCATCAATGGGCATGCGCGCACTGATGTCTTGAACAAAACTCGATAGTTGGGTCTCGCTAGGCAACTCGCCTTCCAGGAGAAGGTAGCAAACTTCGAGGAAACTGGATTCTTCAGCCAGCTGTTCAATAGGGTAGCCCCGGTAGGTGAGTACTCCCGCTTCACCATCGATGTATGTGATTCGTGACTCACAGCTCGCGGTGGATAGGAAGCCTGGGTCAAAGGTGTAGATTCCCTCGGCAATCAGTCCTCGAACATCTACCACGTTTCGGCCAGCAGCGGCTTCTAGTACCGGCAGTTCCACGATCTTGCCGTCAATGGTAATTTCAACTTTCTGTCTCATCTAGAAGCTCCGCTGTATGCGAGGACGCCCTAAAACGGGCAAAAATGTTGCTAAAAAACTACAGGGTGAGGCCTATATGAAAGCAAATGACGTTCAACTTGTAAAGTCTTGCTACTGGAGGCTTCAGCTTGGACAGGTGTTTGTTTTTTGTGGATAAACTCTCTATCATCCCACTTGTGGCGCGGCCTCTGGGTTAACCACTCATATCAGCTTTTCACCCTCAGAGAATATTTTGTGAAGAAAGATCCTCGACCTATTAACGTCGGTATTTTAGACCTCCTGGTGTTCGGGTGGCCGCTTCCATCCCTTACATCGATCATGCACCGAATCAGTGGTGTTGTGTTATTCATCGGCGTTGGTTTTGCCCTGTATGGGCTCGAGATATCGCTTGCCTCTGAGTCGGGGTTTGCAGATTTGCAAGCGATGTTGGCATCACCCATTGGCAAGTTTATTACCTGGGGGCTGGTATCTGCATTGGCCTATCACCTGGTAGCTGGTACCAAACACCTACTGATGGACCTGGGTATTGGTGAAACACTTGAAGGTGGGCGGCGGGGAGCCAAGCTCGTCATTTTCGTTTCCATAATTTTGATTTTGCTTTCCGGCTACCTGATCATCTAGCGTCTTTGAAGGGAATCTTATGTCTACGCAGATAACAAATTTCGGTCGTAATGGTGTATCCGATTGGTTGGTGCAAAGGGCCACTGCGGTAATTTGTGCAGCCTATGCAATTGTGCTTGTAGGATATCTGGTGCTCACACCGGAGGTAACCTATCAGCAATGGAAGGATCTGTTTTCCCATACAGGAATGCAGATATTTACCCTGATAACCCTGATGGCGACCTGTGCACATGCGTGGATCGGCATGTGGACGACGGGAACCGATTATCTGCGTGTCCACACCATGGGGGAGGGTGCAGACAGGGTTAGATTTATTTATCAAATGATCTGCGTACTGATCCTGGTCGTTTATCTTGTTTGGGGTTTCAATATCCTATGGGGGAATGCGTGAGTAAAACACCAGTTCTGGATTTTGATGCCATCATCGTTGGCGGCGGTGGTGCGGGCATGCGGGCAGCACTTCAGCTTGCAGAATCCGGCCGTAATACAGCAGTTATTTCCAAGGTATTTCCTACGCGTTCCCATACGGTTTCGGCCCAGGGTGGAATAACCTGCGCCATTGGCAGCGATGATCCCGAGGATAACTGGCTCTGGCACATGTATGACACGGTCAAGGGGTCAGATTATATAGGTGACCAGGACGCAATCGAGTATATGTGCAGTGTCGGACCCGAGGCGGTCTATGAACTCGAACATATGGGGTTACCCTTCTCGAGAACGGAATCAGGCAGAATCTATCAGCGTCCGTTCGGGGGGCAATCCAAGGATTTTGGCAAGGGCGGTCAGGCGGCCAGAACCTGCGCTGCAGCAGACAGGACCGGCCATGCACTGCTGCATACGCTTTATCAGGGCAACCTGAAGGCGGGATCGGTATTCTTCAGCGAATGGTTTGCGGTTGACCTGGTTAAGAACGCAAATGGAGCGGTTGTGGGTGTGATGGCTATCTGCATGGATACCGGCGAGGTTCACTACATCAGGGCGCGGGCAACTGTCCTGGCAACAGGCGGGGCAGGCAGAATTTACCAGTCCACGACTAATGCACTGATGAATACCGGTGATGGACCCGGCATGAGTCTGCGTGCAGGGTTGGCAGTCCAGGACATTGAGATGTGGCAGTTCCACCCGACTGGTATTGCTGGTGCTGGTGTACTGGTAACAGAAGGGTGTCGCGGTGAGGGTGGTTATCTGATTAATAAGGACGGTGAACGTTTCATGGAACGTTATGCGCCCAATGCGAAGGATCTGGCCGGCAGAGACGTTGTTGCCCGTAGTATGATTCTCGAGATTCTAGATGGTCGTGGTGCGGGTGAAAATGGTGACTATGTCTATCTCAAGCTCGATCACCTGGGTGAAGAAATACTGCACTCCCGTTTGCCCGGTATTGTGGAACTGTCAAAAACATTTGCCCATGTTGATCCAGTAAAAGAGCCGATTCCTGTGGAGCCGACCTGTCACTATATGATGGGCGGTTTGCCAGCCAATATTCATGGTCAGGTAATCAGCCCGGATGCTAATGGCGATGATCAGATTGTGGATGGGCTCTATGCTGCAGGTGAATCAGCATGCGTCTCGGTTCATGGGGCGAACCGTCTTGGAGGTAACTCTTTACTGGACCTGGTGGTCTTCGGGCGAGCTGCAGGACTGCATATCATTCAGGCACTTGCCGAAGGTGTAGATTCTCTCGAGGCTTCTGAGTCGGACCTGGATACCGCACTGGCGAGACTTCGCCGGTGGGATGAATCGGATGCGGGCGGTGAGAGTGTCCCCAAATTGAAGAAAGAACTACAGTCCTGCATGCAGCTGAATTTTGGTGTATTCAGGAAAGAAGAGCCCATGCAAAAAGGTATTGAGGAGCTTGCAGAATTGAGGCAGCGCATAGCCACTGCAAGTTTGGGTGACAAGAGTGGGGCTTTTAACACAGCTCGACTGGAAGCCCTCGAACTGGACAACCTGCTGGAGGTTGCAGAGGCTACGGCCATTTGTGCAGAAGGCCGCAAAGAGAGCAGGGGAGCCCACGCGAGAGACGACTACCAGGATCGTGATGATGAGAACTGGCTGGTACATTCCATCTATCAGCCTTCCACTAAACAGTTATCGAAACGCAAGGTCAACATGGAACCCAAGACGGTCCCCACTTTTGAACCCATGGCCAGGACTTATTAGGAATTCGGAGGTAATCAATGCTGGTGAGTCTGTATCGATATAATCCTGATAAGGATAGTGAACCTTATATGCAGGACTTCGATCTTGAAATTCCAGGCGGCAAGGACCTAATGGTGCTGGATGTGCTGGAATTGATGAAAGAAAGCGACCCTACGGTCTCCTACCGCCGTTCCTGTCGCGAAGGGGTATGTGGTTCTGACGGTATGAACATGAATGGAAAGAATGGCCTTGCCTGCATGACCCCAATATCTGAGGTTGTAAAATCAGATAAGCTGACTCTTCGTCCACTCCCGGGATTACCTGTTATCCGCGATCTTGTGGTCGATATGAAACAATTCTACAACCAGTATGAGAAAGTAGACCCCTTCCTCATCAATGATGAGCAGCCACCTAGTAAGGAACGCCTGCAGTCACCTGAGGACAGGGAAAAGCTTGACGGCCTTTACGAATGCATCCTGTGCGCCTGCTGTTCAACTTCATGTCCCACTTTCTGGTGGAATCCGGATAAGTTCATCGGACCTGCAGGGCTCTTGCAGGCCTATCGCTTTCTCGCCGACAGCAGGGATACAGCGACCGATGAGCGCCTTTCAAAACTTGAAGATCCCTTTAGTATTTTTCGCTGCCGCGGCATCATGAATTGTGTAAGCGTGTGTCCTAAAAATCTGAATCCCACCAGGGCCATTGGCCAGATTCGAAATATGCTGTTAACGAGGGCTGTCTGACCTCTTAGCAGAGTAGGAGTGAACTCTGTAGTATTCACTATGAGAGACTCAGAAAATCATTCCCGGAGAGGTCATGGTGGAAGACAGCAGCATGGAGAAAATGTGGCGAAGCAGCCACATTTCTGGCGGCAATGCTTCCTACGTGGAAGAACTCTACGAGGCCTACCTTAAAGATCCGGCTGATATCCCTGACCAGTGGAGAAGCTACTTTGAGACCCTGCCGCTGGTAGAAGGGACCCTGACTCCAGACATTTCTCACGCGACCGTTCGTGATCATTTTCTCCTGCTTTCCAAGAACCAGTCGCGGGTCGCACCCATATCGGCCAGCAGCATTTCCTCTGAATATGAGCGCAAGCAGTTTGCGGTCAGTGAGCTGATCAATAGTTATCGGCGCAGGGGACATCGTAAGGCCACGCTAGACCCGCTGGACCTTGAAACTCAAAGCCCTGTACCCGTGCTTGAGCTTGACTACCACCGCCTGTCCGCAGCGGACCTGGATACCCGGTTCCAGACAGGCAACCTGTTTTTTGGAGATGCTGAGGCATCCCTTGGGGAAATCGTTGAAGTTCTTGAAAAAACCTATTGTGGTTCTATCGGCGCTGAATATATGCATATCAGTGATGAAGCTGAGCAGATGTGGGTACAACAGAGAATGGAAGGCGCGAGGTCGAGACCCGCTTTCGGCAATGGCACCAAGCGCCGCATACTCGACCGTTTGATCGCAGCTGAAGGGCTGGAGAAGTACCTCGGCACCAAGTATCCGGGAACGAAACGATTTGGTCTTGAAGGGGGTGAGGCTTTCATCCCCTGCCTGGCTGAGTTAATCCACCGGGCTGGATCAGCCGGTGTGGTTGAGACGGTGATCGGAATGGCTCACCGGGGTCGACTCAATGTCCTCGTTAATTTGTTTGGCAAGGATCCTGCTGACCTTTTCGACGAGTTTGAAGGGCGATATGAACCCGGTTCCGGTTCAGGAGACGTAAAATACCACCAGGGTTTTTCTTCAAATCTGATGACGCCCGGTGGAGAGATGCACCTGGCCCTCGGATTTAACCCGTCCCATCTGGAAATAGGGGCACCGGTAATAGTGGGCTCCGTTCGCGCGCGAATGGACCGCCGCGAGGATGCCGCCGGGGATGAGGTGCTCGCGATTAATGTCCATGGTGATGCGGCCTTTGCCGGGCAGGGTGTTGTCATGGAAACCTTCCAGATGTCTCAAACCCGGGGGTTTTACGCAGGCGGCACCATACACGTAATCATTAACAATCAGATTGGTTATACGGTCAGCGAGCCGAAAGATGCGCGTTCAACCCACTACTGCACCGAGATTGCCAAGATGGTGCAGGCTCCCGTATTTCACGTTAACGGGGATGATCCGGAAGCAGTTGTCTTTGTTTCACAAATGGCCCTCGACTATAGAATGGAGTTCAAAAAGGATGTCGTTATCGACATCGTCTGTTATCGCCGACGCGGGCACAATGAAGGGGATGAACCTTCTATTACGCAGCCCATCATGTACCAGCAAATCCACAAGCACCCCACGACGATGACCCTGTACTCCCGGAAAGTCATTGCTGACGGATCGATTGATGAAACGGACTATCAGTCACGAATAGAAGCCTATCGTGGCCTGCTGGATGAAGGGCATGCTGTTGCCTGGGACTACCTGAAGGAACCGGATGCCTCTCTATTTGTGGATTGGGAGCCTTATCTTGGTCATGACTGGGACGATAAGGTAGATACAACTTTTGACATTAAGTCCCTTCAGTCCATGGCCGGTAACCTCGGCAAAATACCCGAAGGGTTTGTTTTGCAGAGACAGGTCGCAAAAATCCTGGAGGACCGCAGGAAAATGGCTGCTGGTGCCTTGCCGATAAACTGGGGGTGTGCAGAGATTCTGGCCTATGGGAGCCTGCTATCAGAAGGGTTCAAGGTCAGGATTACGGGTCAGGACGTTGGCAGAGGAACCTTCTCTCACCGTCATGCTGTTCATCACGACCAAAAGGAAGGCGGAACTTTTGTTCCCCTCGAGACTATTGGCGAAAGAGAAAAACAGTTTGAGCTGTTTGACTCGCTTCTATCAGAAGAAGCAGTTCTGGCATTTGAATACGGGTATTCGCAGACCAGTCCGAATACGATGGTCGTGTGGGAAGCGCAATTCGGAGATTTTGCAAATGGTGCACAGGTTGTCATTGACCAGTTCATTACCAGTGGTGAGCATAAGTGGGCCCGATTGTCAGGGTTGATCATGTTGCTGCCTCACGGCTATGAGGGGGCGGGTCCTGAACATTCCTCTGCACGGCTAGAGCGATATCTGCAATTATGTGCCGAGCACAATATTCAGGTTTGCGTACCAACGACTCCTGCACAAATTTTCCACCTGCTACGTCGACAGATGATCAGGCATTTTCGAACTCCTTTGGTTGTTATGACCCCTAAGAGCTTGCTTCGCTACAAGGAGGCAACTTCCACCCTGGAAGATTTGACGGATGGAAAATTCAATACTGTTTTGCTGGATGATGTAACTCGTGATAAGGCCGGGGTTACACGAATCGTATTTTGCAGTGGCAAGGTATATTACGACCTGCTTAAAAAGCTGCGTGAGGAAGCGTTAAATCATATTGCCATTGTCAGGATTGAGCAGCTTTATCCTTTTCCGGAGAAGGATCTGCACAATATCATTTCGCAGCACCCGAATGTTGATACGGTAGTCTGGTGCCAGGAAGAACCCATGAACCAGGGCGCCTGGTACAGCAGTCAGCATCATCTACGCAAGGTACTGCATGAGGCGTCTCCGGGTCTGTACCTGCTGTATGCAGGGCGTGAACCATCGGCGGCCGCCGCCGCGGGATACATGTCACTTCATATCCAGCAGCAGGATGAACTGGTGTACGACGCAATTTTTGGGAAAAATGCTGACTAGGCATTCGAGCATGTCAATATTAGAGAGATTAAGGATACAGAAATGACTGAAATAAAAACCCCTGACTTCCCTGAATCTATCGCTGATGGCGAGATCGCTGCCTGGCATGCCGAAGTTGGTGAGGCTGTCAGACGTGACCAGGTTCTGGTTGATATTGAAACAGACAAGGTGGTCCTGGAGGTTGTAGCGCCTGCCGATGGCAAGCTGGTCAAAATTCTCAAGGCAGAGGGTGAGACGGTTCTTGCTGAAGAGGTTCTGGCGGAGTTTGAACCGGGGGAGATTTCTGTTCCTGAAGTCGAACCTGAGCCACAGGAAGATACCGAAAAATCTGCTACTGCGCAGTTAGCCAGCCCTGCCGCTAGGAAGATTGCAGAAGAAAACAAAATTGACGTTACGAGGATAGCGGGCACTGGAAAAGGTGGAAGGGTCACCAAGGAAGATATCATCAAGGCTGTTGCCGCCGCTGAAAAGCAGGCGCCTGTACAACCACGCGTGGGCGGTGCTGAGGGTGCTTCTATGGAGCCTGGGTCCGTCACGGGCGAGAGGGTGGAACGCCGAGTACCCATGACCCGGTTGCGCGCAAGTATCGCGAAAAGGCTGGTTGACGCGCAACAGACTGCTGCCATGTTAACGACCTTCAATGAGGTAGATATGCAGGCGATCATTGATCTCAGGAGCAGGTATAAGGAGGACTTTGAAAAAGCGCATAATGGCACGCGTCTTGGCTTTATGTCCTTTTTTGTCCGCGCCAGTGTTGAGGCTTTGAAACGGTTTCCCGCTGTCAATGCTTCAATTGATGGGAATGACATCGTATATCACGGTTTTCAGGACATAGGGGTAGCCGTTGGCTCACCTAGAGGTCTCGTGGTTCCGGTTCTCCGTGAGGCGGATAGTTTAACGCTGGCTGAAATCGAGGAGCAGGTTCGCAGTTACGGTATTAAGGCCAGGGATGGGAAGCTCTCAATTGAGGATATGACCGGAGGCACCTTTACCATATCTAATGGCGGGGTATTCGGGTCACTCTTATCAACGCCGATTTTGAATCCGCCCCAGACAGGTATTCTGGGGATGCACAAAATCCAGGATAGACCCATGGCGGTAGATGGAGAAATTCAAATCAGACCCATGATGTACCTGGCCTTATCCTATGACCACCGATTGATTGATGGGCAGGAAGCGGTTCGATTCCTGGTAACGATCAAGGACTTTTTGGAGGAACCAGCAAGAATCTTGCTGGATATTTAAAGCAGGTCCCGTCACCATTCCGGTGAGGGAGAAAGCCATTTTTTCGGCTTACAAAATATGAGATTCATAAGGAAGAATTATGGCAACCAAATTTGATGTCATTGTAATAGGCGCTGGACCCGCTGGATACCATGCGGCAATACGAGCCGCGCAACTTGGCCTTAACACCGCGTGTATTGATAAGTGGTTGGACGGTGACAATAAGCCAGCCCTTGGCGGAACCTGCCTTAATGTGGGCTGCATCCCCTCAAAGGCGTTGCTAGATACTTCGCACAAGTATGTCGAAGCAAAGAACGATTTTGCCGACATTGGCATCATCTCTGAAGGTCTGGATATCGATGTGCCCCAGATGATGGCAAGGAAAAACACGGTAGTAAGTAACCTTACCAAAGGTGTGGCAGGTCTTTTCAAGACGAGTGGAGTGACAGTATTCGAGGGTAGCGCAGTACTGCATGCAGGTCGTTCAGTAGAATTCACTTCACATAAGGGCGACAAGGAGTTGCTTCAGGCTGACAGCATCGTTATCGCGACCGGCTCTGTCCCAGTAGAAATTCCACCCTGTCCCTTAACAGGGGATCTCATCGTAGATTCTACAGGAGCACTCGAACTAGATGCTGTTCCTAAGAAACTTGGCGTAATAGGAGCCGGTGTGATCGGCCTGGAGCTAGGCAGTGTTTGGAACCGGTTGGGGTCAGAAGTTATTGTCCTGGAGGCGCTGGAGGAATTTTTGCCAATTGCGGATAAGCAGGTGGCAAGAGAAGCACTAAAACAGCTCAAAAAACAGGGCATGGATATTCGTCTGGGCACACGGGTAACCGGTTCCGAAGTGAAAGGTAAGAAGGTCAAGGTCCTGTACTCTGACGCAGAAGGTGATAAGTCGGAAACCTTTGACAAGCTGGTGGTTGCCGTTGGCCGAAAACCCTATACCCAGGATCTGCTGGCGGCAGACAGTGGTGTGACGCTAGATGAACGTGGCTTTATCTATGTCAATGACCTGTGTTCGACCGATGCGCCGGGTGTCTATGCGGTAGGCGATGTGGTTCGCGGCCCTATGCTTGCCCACAAGGGAATGGAAGAAGGTGTCATGGTCGCTGAGCGAATTGCCGGTCAGAAGCCAATGGTGAACTATGAATGCGTACCGGCGGTGGTTTACACCCACCCTGAAATTGCATGGGTGGGGAAATCCGAACAGGAACTTAAAGCTGATGGTGAAAACTATGTTGTGGGCAGCTTCCCGTTTGCTGCCAGCGGGCGTGCTTTGGCCGCCAATGATGCCGTTGGTTTGATCAAGGTCATTGCAGATAAAGAAACAGACCGTATTCTTGGCGTCCATATGATTGGTGCGCATGTCTCTGAGCTAATTGCCGAGGCGGTCATCGCAATGGAGTTTGGTGCCAGCGCGGAGGACATTGGTTTAACCATGTTCGCTCACCCGACCTTGTCCGAAGGGTTCCATGAGGCCGCCCTGGGCGTGTCTGGCCATGCGATTCATGTGGCCAACAGGAAGCGTAAAAGGTAATGCTGACGTGGATGTCGATATGTGCATCTACTTTTCTATCAACTAAGTGTTAAGGATTTGAAGTTATGAATCTTCATGAGTATCAGGCGAAGCAGTTGTTTGCTGAATATGGGCTGCCCGTTTCAAAGGGTAAGGCGGTGGATACCGCTGATGAAGCAGTAGGTGCCGCGCAGGAATTAGGCGGGGAAAAGTGGGTCATCAAGGTTCAGGTACATGCCGGAGGGCGCGGTAAAGCAGGTGGTGTAAAGGTTGTGACCAGCCACGAAGAGATACGTGCTTTTGCGGATCAGCATATCGGCACCAATCTTGTGACATTCCAGACCGACGAGAAGGGTCAGCCTGTCAGTAAAATATTCGTCGAAGAGTGTGCTGATATAGCAACAGAACTCTACCTGGGAGCGGTCATTGACCGTTCCAGTCGCAGGATCACCTTCATGGCTTCAACTGAAGGTGGTGTTGAAATTGAAAAAGTCGCAGCGGAGACCCCTGAGAAAATACTTCAGGCAGAAATCGACCCGGCCGTGGGCGCATCTTCTTATCAGGGTCGTGACCTGGCTTTCCAGCTTGGTCTTGAAGGCAAGCAGATAAACCAGTTTGCCAGGCTATTTGTCTCATTGGCGAATATGTTTGAGGAGTGTGATTTATCGCTTGTCGAGATCAATCCGCTTGTCGTCACAACTGAGGGTGATGTCCATTGCCTGGATGCAAAAGTCTCTATCGACGGCAATGCCTTGTTCCGGCAAAAGAAACTTGCCGCAATGCGTGACCCTTCTCAGGAAGATGAGCGGGAAAACGAAGCCTCCGAATATGGCCTCAACTATGTTGCCCTTGAAGGAAATATCGGTTGCATGGTGAATGGTGCCGGACTGGCAATGGGTACGATGGACCTCGTCAAGTTAAGCGGCGGTCAACCGGCTAATTTCCTCGATGTCGGTGGCGGCGCAACGAAAGAAGCTGTTTGTGAAGCATTTAAGATAATACTGTCAGACAAGGCAGTGAAAGTGGTGCTCATCAATATCTTTGGTGGGATTGTCCAGTGCGACATTATTGCGGAAGGCATAATCGGGGCGGTTAAAGAGGTGCACGTGACCGTGCCGGTAATCGTCAGATTCGAGGGGAATAATGCGGACCTGGGTGTTAAGGCGCTTGATGAAAGTGATGTAGATATTATTGCGGCATCGAGCCTGAGCGATGCAGCGCAAAAAGCAGTAGATGCAGCGGGAGAAGTGGTATGAGTGTATTGGTTGATAAGTCAACAAAGGTCGTTTGTCAGGGATTCACTGGCTCCCAGGGAACACTTCACTCCGAACAGGCTATTGCATACGGAACTCAAGTCGTTGGCGGTGTGACACCGGGCAAGGGTGGCCAGGAGCACCTGGGATTGCCCGTATTTAATACCGTGCGTGAAGCAGTCGAGGTAACGGGTGCAGATGCTTCAGTGATCTATGTGCCTGCACCATTCGCCAAGGACGGTATTCTTGAGGCCGCGGATGCGGGCATCAAGCTGATCGTTTGTATTACGGAAGGTGTGCCAACGTTGGATATGCTGACGGTCAAAGCCAGCCTGGATAGCCGTGGGATAAGGCTGATCGGTCCAAATTGCCCGGGCATCATAACCCCAGGGGGATGCAAGATTGGCATTATGCCTGCAGACATACATTTGCCCGGGAGAGTTGGAGTCGTTTCAAGGTCCGGAACCCTGACTTACGAGGCGGTCAAGCAGACCACTGACCTGGGTTTTGGCCAGAGTACCTGTGTTGGCATTGGCGGAGATCCTATCCCCGGCAGTAACTTCATCGATATTCTCGAACTGTTTGAACAGGATCCGAAAACGGAGGCAATTGCCATGGTAGGCGAGATAGGCGGTACAGCCGAGGAAGAGGCTGCGGCCTTCATCAAGGAAAATGTTACCAAACCGGTCGTCGCTTATATCGCTGGTGTAACGGCTCCGCCGGGCAAACGCATGGGGCATGCTGGTGCGATCATAGCCGGGGGTAAAGGTACCGCTGATGAAAAGTTTGCTGCCTTGCAGGCGGCGGGCGTGCATACGGTAGAGAGCCTGGCGGACATCGGCACCAAGCTGCAGCAAGTCACCGGCTGGTCTTAGGTCTCTTAAGTCCGGGTTATCGGCAGTAGCGGCTAGACGCGGACAAGAATCAGTCTGCGGCACGGGTGAGGGCGCTTGCCCTTGAAAACGCCAGTCATTGCCCCCAATTACCTAGTTCCCATATCAAAATAGGTGAGGTTGGCTAAGGTCTTACAACGCCAACGTAACGTCAGATATATGATGCAGGTACCTTCAGGGGAATTTGCCTGTTGCAAATAAGTACCACGGCGGGTATCCGCCATGAACCAGAACATTGAGGATCTCCATGTCAGTTGAAGCAAAAAAAGAAACCCTGGGTTTTCAGTCGGAAGCGAAGCAGCTTTTGCATTTGATGATTCATTCCCTTTACTCCAACAAGGAAATATTCCTGAGGGAGCTGGTTTCGAACGCCGCAGATGCCATCGATAAGCTGCGATTCGAGAGCCTGGCTAAACCGGAACTGATTGCTGAAAACAGTGATTTCAACATCAGGATTGATTTCGATAAGGATCAAAAGACCATATCAATCAGCGATAACGGTATTGGCATGAGTCGAGAGGATGTCATTAGTCAACTGGGAACCATTGCCAAATCAGGTACGGCTCAATTCCTCGATTCTCTGACAGGTGATCAAAAGAAGGATGCACAGCTGATTGGTCAATTTGGCGTTGGCTTTTACTCGTCATTTATCATTGCAGACAAGGTGACCGTGGACAGTCGGGTAGCCGGCTCAGATGAGTCTGAGGCCGTCAGGTGGGTGTCCGCTGGTGAGGCGGAATTTGAAGTTGAGAATATCGAGAAAGCCGAGCGGGGAACAACCGTAACCCTGCACCTCAAGGGTGATGAAGAGGAGTTTCTCGACAGTTGGCGGTTAAAAGGCATCGTCAAAAAGTACGCTGACCACGTATCGGTTCCTGTCCTGATGAAAAAGGAGCCAGTGGGAGAAGAAGACGAGAAGAAGGATGAAGATGAAGACGAGGTAGTCAATACCGCAAAAGCTTTGTGGACCCGGTCACGAAGTGAAATTGAAGATGATGAATACAATGAATTCTACAAACATGTATCTCATGATTTTCAGGATCCACTAACCTGGAGCCATAACAAGGTTGAGGGCAAGCTGGAATATACGAGCCTGATATACATTCCTGCCAAGGCGCCTTTTGATATGTGGCAGCGGGAGGCTCCCCGTGGCCTCAAGCTATATGTACAGCGAGTCTTCATCATGGATGAGGCAGAGCAATTTCTCCCCCTCTATTTGAGATTCGTTAAGGGGGTCGTTGATTCAAATGATTTGTCTCTGAATGTATCGCGTGAATTGCTGCAAAAAGATCCAGCCATTGAATCCATGCGAAATGCGCTGACAAAACGCGCCCTGGATATAATGGAGAAGCTAGCCAAGAAAGATGCGGAGAAATACCAGTCTTTCTGGGGTGAGTTCGGGCAGGTACTTAAGGAAGGTATAGCAGAGGATTTTGGTAACAAGGAAAAGATCTCAAAACTTCTGAGGTTTGCAACAACACATAATGATTCCGACATCCAAGACCAGCCGCTTGCTGACTATGTTAGTAGAATGAAAGATGGTCAGGACAAGATCTATTATGTGGCTGCCGAAAATTTCAACACTGCGACCAATAGCCCGCACCTGGAAGTATTTAAACAGAAGGGTATAGAGGTGCTGGTACTGTATGACCGGATTGATGAATGGCTGATGAGCCATCTGATGGAATTTGATGGCAAACAATTTCAGGATGTTGCCAAAGGTTCACTCGATCTTGGCGATCTGGAAGACAAGAAGGAGAAAGAGGAAAAAACCAAAGTTGAGGAAGAGTTCAAAGGACTGGTAGAGCGAATCACCGAGGTCCTCGGTGAGAAGGTCGAAGAAGTCCGTATTACTCACAGGCTTACGGATTCACCTGCATGCCTTGTAGTTAATGAAGATGAGATGGGCATGCAGATGCGCCGAGTGCTGGAATCTGCTGGCCAGGAGGTACCCAGTACCAAGCGGATCTTTGAAATCAACCCGGAACACCCTTTGCTGGAGAAGCTCAATGATGAGCCGGATATGGACCGTTTCGATGATCTGACCCAGGTGATCTATGATCAGGCGACACTGGCTGAAGGTGGTCAGCTGGATGAGCCAGCGAGCTATGTTAAGCGGCTTAATAAATTACTGCTCGAGTTGTCTGCCTGATATTTAGCGCGAAGAACCCACTCTATGGATTAGAACCCGGTTTTTGCTGTTGAAAGGAACTCGATCGGATCAGGCTCAAACGTTCCGCTGTTCCGGGATGAGAACTGAGAAAGTCAGTAACAAGGCTGGGGTCGTCTCCCTTTCTATCTTCCCCTTGCGCTGCCTGCAAGCGCTGGAGTATTTCTTCGAAGGATTTGACCGGGATCCCCTCCCGGAGCAATAGATCAATAGCATAGTCATCAGCCTCCCGTTCAAAATCTCTGGAATAGGAGGCATCTATCAGCAGGGTGGGAATGCCGGCAATGAGCTCATTCACCCCACTGACATCACCAGTGACAAGAATGCTAGCGATGGTGATCAGGGATCCTTGAAGTGAGCGTCTGAGAATGTGCCGGTGTTTCAAATGACCCAGTTCATGGAGCAGGACGGCGATTAGCTGTTCATCATTGCCGGCCAGTTCGACCAGAGCATCGGTGAACAGGATCGTCTGTGAAGGTAGCGCGAAAGCATTGGCGCCCGCGCCTGACTTTCTGAAAATCAATCGTGGGGATAGTTCCGGGTCGCGTCCCAGGAGCGGTTCCATTTTCGATTTAATACGAAGCTGCTCAGCTACCGGTAGTTCCGAGGGGAGGAGGACGTGTTTGTCCAGTAACTCAAGTGTGCCCTTGCCCAGATTTTGTTCTACGCTCGGGGGCAAGTTAAAAGCCACGAATTTAGCGAGACCAGGGATCCCCTGAGTTAAAGTGAACCAGATGAGCACGGCGGCAACGGCTGCGCCTCCAAGTGCCAGGGCAAGATTGGCTTCCAGAACAGGAAGGATTCTGTGCCAAAGAGGGTTTCCCGTCTCACGGGCAAGAATATCTACCTGGCCATGATCTGCAGAAGTAAATGTAGCGCCAGAGAGGAAAGTGATGACTCGTGGCGCGCCGCCCAGTCGAGTTGAAACCTCACACGATTCGTTGGCAATAAATATGTCTTGATTGTCGGAGCTAGATGAAACCGTCAACCTGCCAGGTTGGTGGTAAGTCAGTATTGCGTCATGGGTCTTGGAAGTTTTGCCATCACTGAAGAAACCCTCGATCCGAAGCATCACTAGAAGCCAAGATCAAAGTCAAAAACTTCTCCCAGCTCCTGGCCAACCGCTTCCGCCTGCTTCTGCTCATTGGCAATAAAGGTGTCCAGGTCTTCACAGGCAACGAAAACAATGCGAGAAGCCTTATACGCCGCAACCCTGACTTTTATAGCTGGAAATGCCAGGCCGAGAGTCACTATCATCAACAATGCGTTAGTAAAAAATAGGGTTGCGAGTTCTACAGTCTTGAGGTCACTGGTAAAGTAATTAGTTCGGAGCCAGGATGCGTTCCATTTCAGGTTCTCAATTGTCGCAACATAATAGGCGTAAATAAGGAGATAGACAGCCATCATCGCGATCCCGCCAATGAACGCAATGGCAGGAACGGCAGCGCCGAATGTGGTAAGAACACCAGCGCCCACCGCCAGTACGAAACCCATTCCTAGAATTTTCAGGAAGGCCATAAAGTAGTCATTAATCGCGGCGGTAAATTCAAAAGATGATGTGCCATAGCAGGTATTGTCCACTACATATTTGCGGATCTGCCGCAGGACCAGCGGCATCAGCAATCCGAAACTGATCGCACCTGCCAGTGGCAGGATTCCGAAGGTTATAAATGCGCCCTTGTAATCACCGGTGAAATCAAAACGCAGATTCTTGTAGCTGCTGTTTCTGTTGCGAAACGAGAAAGAGGAGACGACTATCCAGGGCGCAAGGACCAAGATGACAACGAAGAAGATAGCGCCGCCCCAGATTGGATAGACCTGACCGATGCCAACCAATATCATGAATACACCCAGCGCAATGACGCGGCCTAAAAGTATATTCAGTGGCTGGGCGTGATAATCAAAATTATAATCATCCAGGTAGAGGTGGTTGTATAGATATTTGTTATTTCGAACTTTTGCCCAGGGGCTGTAGATTCCAAGTGTAACAATCGTCAGGAGTAAATTGATGATCCAGATTTTAAAGTACTCAATACCGGTGCCGCGAAACTCAAATGTCAACTCTCTGGTGGGTTGTTGTTCGCTCATTAGAAATTTACCCTTCTATGGGTCAGCAAATCGTAGTCTGATAACTTTCCGGTCACGCCGTTGGCTGATAGGCGCCTCCAGTCTGTTGTTCATGTTGGCTGTCCCGTAAATTGCCAATGACGGACTCGAGCGCACGGCTGAAGAGTAACCCATCGCTGATGATGCGCACTGAACCTTCCTTCAGTTCCTTTGCGAGTCCAACAGTTGTTTTCTCAACAACCTTGACACCTTCACGATTAACGAAGATGAATTTGTCGATGGCGTTGATTTTGGCGGCCAACTTGCAGCGCGTATTTTGGTCATCCTCGCCAATAAATTCCACCCAGATTCCCACTGTCATGGCCTCAATTTGTTCCATGAAAGGTCCATAGTCCTCTTCTTCTTCCCCGTCCTCAGCTTTCTCTTCTTCTATCTCTATAGTCTCCTTCGCTTCGATGGGGCTTATTGATGCGGAGAGGTCCTGGGCATCATCTGCTTTCACTTCCAGATCGAATGAAGGGTCAGTGGTTTGCTGTTCTTCTGATTCTGCTGCTGGCACCATTGATGCGGCTTCAGAAAGCGGGAGGATTAAATCAACTTCCACATCTTCCTGCTCTGGCTCTTCCGGCTCGCCAAAAGACTCCTCCTGAACTTCTTTGAGCTGGATGATCAGAGAATCCACTTCATCAGACTCAACTGAAGCTATACGGAATGCTTTCCTTAGGTTATTCAGCAGTCGCGGGTTAACCGTTTCCAACCTGTCCCTGTCACCTGGCTGTTCGTGTGGCTGTACGCTCCACAGGAGAACATCGATTGTATTGACGGACTGTTTCCATGCATTAGTGCCGGGTCCTTCCTTGAGTTCCAGCATCACCATGAATTTGTGAAATGGGTTTTCAAGTAGCTCAGTTACAAACGGGTGTAGTTCCCGTCCGAGGATGCGTTCATCTATCTTTTGTTTAACCAACTCGTGAATATCGTCGACGCGTTCCTGGCGTTCGTTAGCTTTGAGGATTGACTGCTCAAGGTGGTGTGCTTTCGCGGCTTCCTTTGTCTTGAAATTCCTGAAGTCCTTAATAAGATCTTCGAAGAAGGAAATATCATCTCCATACTCCGTTAGGATCTTCTCGACAAGTTCCTGGATCTTCTTGTAGAGCGGGTCTTCTTCAAGCTTCTCGACTTCAGTCCAACCTATCCCTGCCGCGGCAAATTCGTTGAGTATGGCCCGGGCGGGGTGATTCTCTCGATTAAAAAAAGTGTTATCCGACAGGGCAACCTTGATGATCGTGATCTGTGTTCGACCAATCAGTTCCTTGATTGGTATGGGTACAGACTCATCGTCCCAGATCGCTTCATAGAGCAATGTCACCAGATTGATGACGTCTGAAGATTGCCGGTCGACTGCGTTGACAACGCCTTCCTCTTCCGGCGTGCTCAGAATCTCTCCAAGGGATTCCGATATGTTTATCCGTTCAACATCCTCAATTGATTTAGGAATGGCACTTCCTGCGTTGGCGTCGAGGGAATGCTGAATGTTGTTCAGAATTTCCATCAGTTTCGCCTGGTCGACCATCTGTACTTGTTGGTCAGCAGTCGGCTGGAATGGCTGCATAACGCCAGTGGTCGCGTCTCCTCCGTCGGCAGACGCGAGTGCGGCAGGTACCATGTATTGTTGAACCTGATCTGCCGGGACTACGACATGGCCCTCCGGTATTACTGTACCACCGGCTGCAGCAGTGGGTTGTGTTCCTGCACCTGCACTAGCCGCCGATGTGGGTGGCGCGGGTTCATCTGCATGCATCAGGTTTTGCATCATGGAGAAAAGTTCCGGGCGTTCTATATCCTCGTCAACTTCCTCCTCTTCTACCGTACCAAAAGCGCTAGTCGGATCTCGGCGCCGGTTTGCTCTGACGGCAGCGGAATCTTTTTTCTTACTGCTTTCTATACCGAGATCAGGAATTACACCACTATCAATTAGAATTTTGTTTGCTTCCTTAAGAACCGTATCCAGATGCCTCAATACTTTTTTGTTAAAAGCCCGGTAGACCGCCAGTGAATTCTGGGCATCCATGCCGATGGGTCTTAGTGCTTCCTGGAAGGAGGTGGCAATCTGTTCTGGGTCCAGCGGGTTGGTTGTTTCATCGATACGCTTTCTTGGAAACAGGGAATTGAGGCGAGTGTTGAAACTGATAAAATTGGGTAAATGCTCGTTTCGTGATGCGTTGACCATCACTTCCAGGTCTTCTTCCTGCACAAGTGACAGGGTTTCAAAATCGAAGACAGCGTCTTCCTTGATCACTTCCTTATCCAGCAGCTTGTCAAAACAAATATTCATATTGGTGACAAATGTTATGAGAACATTGTCTGTTTTCTCTCTGAGGGCCAGAAAGCCACCAATTTGGTCTACAACCCCACGTTCGGCCCCGCCTAGCGCTTCCACCACCATGGCGTTGAGGGTTCTGACACTCGCTTTTTGGATTTTTTCGACTATTTGCGACACGCTGCTGATCCGTGGGGTATTACGCAGGTTAAAGATAACCTGATTGCTGTATAAAGTATAGAAAATGTCAGTCTATAAGACGCTAAGTTTGTATATAAAATGTATATTTCATAGTAGGTTACAAGCACTACTTGCTTCGACTTCTAGTTTTCCCGATATTTTGATTGACACGGGAAGCTGAAATGACCGGAGATGAAATATGGTCAGCCAGGAGATATTGTTATCGGCGGCAGTTGTTGTTGATAATAGAAACGGGTAGCCGATTGAAAAGCAGTATGAATGTGGATAGGTGGAAAGGGTACAGGTGGTTAATAAGATGATTACAGAGGGCAAAGCTCCGAATGGCAGGCTTTTATGGTTGATATGTCTGGTGGCTACGTTGACACCCGGTATGCTCCAGGCGGTTGAGCTCGATTCTTATCCGGGAGCCGAAGTTGTTGAGTCCGGTGATGAAACTGAAGTAATTACCAGGCGCGTTATTCTGGGGTCCCTAGAAAAGGTAAATAATGTCCTAAAGCCAGAACTGGTTGAATTTGTATCGGGGACGCGTCAGGCGACTACATATTTTTTCCCTCATGAAAGAAGGGTTAAGAAGGTCGTCGCGTTTTTCCGGGATCAGTTGAGCAAATCCACTAATATCCTGTTCGAGTGCAAGGGGCGGGACTGTGGGAGCAGCAATTACTGGGCGAATACAATATACGGCAAACCTATTCTGTATGGTCCTGAACAGTATCAGCATTACCTTGTTGGTAGGTCTGAAGAAGGGGACATGTATGTTGCGATCTATGTTGGTCAGCGTGGAACCAGAAAGATCTATGCGCACGTTGAAACCATCAGGGTACCGGTTGAGCTTGCAAAGGGAACCGTAGAGGAGATATCCGCTGCACTCAAGCTACGGGGTCGCTATGTGTTTTTCCTGCCGGAATCCGGCAAAAATTTCGATACGGTCGTACAATCTATCGCCGGATCAATGGACAATAACGAGGACATCAGGCTAACGCTGGTGATGCATGACCACCGTCGTGACCGAGAAACGATTGAACAGAGCCTGGAACGAACGTCAAGTGTTTCAGCATCAATTCGTGCATCGCTGATCTCTGCCGGAATCGCGCCGGGACGATTGTCAGCTTACGGTGTTGGTCCCCTGTCGCCACTTGAAAACAGCGGCTCACCCCGCTTGGAGCTGCTCGTCATCGAGTGAGTTGATACGGGAAGGACAAGTATCTACTGATCAAGTTGCAGCAGGGATAGGAACTCCATCCTGGTACTCTGGTTATCACGAAATTGGCCGAGCATCACCGATGTTTTCATGGTGGAGTTTTGTTTTTCCACGCCACGCATCATCATGCACATGTGCTTCGCTTCAATAATAACGCTTACACCGGAAGCACTGGTTACATCCTGAATTGCCTCAGCGATTTGTTTGGTCAGGTTTTCCTGGATCTGCAGTCTGCGAGCAAACATCTCCACAATACGCGCTACCTTTGACAACCCCAGGACTTTTCCTGTTGGCATGTAGGCGACATGGCATTTACCTATAAAGGGCAGGAGGTGATGCTCACACAGAGAGTAAAGCTCGATATCCTGCACTATGATCATCTCGCTCGTATCAGAATCGAACAGAGCACCATTGACAACCTGCTGCAGCGTTTGCTGGTAGCCCTGTGTTAAAAATGCCATCGCTTCTGCAGCCCGACGTGGTGTATCCGTTAAACCTTCCCGGTCAGGGTCATTTTCAATTTGCTTGATAATAGCCTTGTATGCTTCGTGCACGATTCTGATCGCTATTCCTCTTTGGGGTGCTAACCCTAAGCTATTAACCTAATAGGGTAAAGGCTCAACATATCCACTCGTGACTTAAGGTTCCGTGGGTGTAATTCGGTATAATTGCCCGATCTGAGAGGAGTACCCCATGCCTGGAAGTAGTATCGGTAACATGTTCAAGGTGACAACCTTTGGTGAGAGCCATGGGCCTGCCATTGGATGTGTCGTGGATGGATGTCCTCCGGGGTTGGAGCTTTCAGCGCCGGACCTGCAGGTCGACCTGGACAGAAGGCGCCCCGGGTCTTCAAAATTCAGCACCCAGCGCAAGGAGGCTGATCAGGTCAAGATCCTGTCGGGTGTGTTTGAAGGCCAGACGACAGGCACTGCTATTGGTCTTGTCATAGAGAACTCGGATCAGAAGTCTGGTGATTACGATGAGATCAAAGCGCTGTTCAGACCGGGTCACGCTGACTACACCTACCATAAGAAATATGGAATTCGGGACTATCGTGGCGGTGGGCGAGCTTCAGCAAGAGAAACTGCAATGCGAGTTGCTGCCGGTGGAATTGCGAAGAAATACCTGAGCACCCGCTATGGCATTGAGGTGAAGGGATATCTTGCCCAAATGGGAGATATAGAGGTAGAGCAGGTTGACTGGAATGTCATCAATGACAATCCATTTTTTTGCCCTGACACCAATAAGATTTCAGAGATGGAAGTCCTGATTGATCAGTTACGCCGGGATGGTGATTCAGTTGGCGCCAAAATTACTGTGATTGCCAGCGGATTGATGCCTGGCCTGGGCGAGCCAGTCTTTAACAAGCTCGATGCCGACATTGCCAGCGCGATCATGGGTATCAATGCGGTGAAAGGCGTGGAGATAGGATCCGGATTTGAGAGCATTGTACAAAGAGGGTCAGTTCACCGTGACGAAATCACACCGGATGGATTCTTGTCAAACAATGCCGGTGGTGTTCTGGGCGGTATATCGACTGGCCAGGATATTGTTGTGCATCTTGCCCTGAAGCCAACATCAAGTATCACACGGCCGGCGAGAACCATTGATATCGAGGGGAAAGCAACTGAAATTACGACAAAAGGCAGGCATGACCCCTGCGTTGGAGTGCGCGCGACGCCAATTGCCGAGGCAATGCTGGCTATCGTCCTGATGGATCACCTTTTACGGCATCGATCTCAAAATATGGACGTCGTTACGAGCCTGCCAGATCTTTAGTCAAGGTTTATAAAAATAGCGGAGCTGGCCTTTCAACCTTCGAAATCTGTATTTTCCAACAGTAGATCAATGAAGGCACGCCCGGCGTTAGATACGCTTCGTTGCACGTGGTGGATCACACCGAGTGTCCTTTCTATGGTTACATCCGGCACATCCAGCACGCAGGTCTTATCATCAAGCATGGAACGAGGAAGCACACTCCAGCCTAAACCAACTGAAATCAACATCTTTATTGTCTCGAGGTAGTTCGTGGACATGCCGACGTTCAGCGTGAGTCCCTTCTGATCAAACATCTGTTTCACAATTCTCCCTGTGAACGTACTCATGTCGGGTAGGACAGCTGGGTGGTCAGCGAGGCTTTCGACCTCAATACGGCCTGTGCCAGCGAGTGGATGATCAGTTGCGCAGACAAAGGTTAGTTGATCATGCCAGATTGGCATTGCTTTGAGACGTTCATGTCGAGTTGGCGACAGCGTTATTACCCCAAGCTCAAGATTCCCCTGAATAATCTCATCGTGAGCCACTTCAGAATCCATGAAATGCAGATCAAGGGATACCCCGGGATAACGTGATGAATATTCTCTTAACACATCCCCCAGTCGCCACAGGCCGATGTGATGACTCGTGGCCAGGGAAAGCCTTCC
>Ga0187833_10000284_pt1 | contig 59133 bp, 58 predicted proteins | sample ETNtaG_37_FD_167968 | JGI IMG/M metagenome (GOLD analysis project Ga0187833, IMG submission 167968) | Marine microbial and viral communities from oxygen minimum zone, Eastern Pacific Ocean - ETNP2014_SV_400_PacBio MetaG (Illumina Assembly) | ecosystem: Environmental > Aquatic > Marine > Hypoxic...
CGTAAAGCAAACTGAGCCCGTAGAGCATCACCGCAGAGGTGGCCGCGCCAAACAGGAAATATTTCAGCCCGGCCTCGGCCGAGCGGTCATCCCTGTGCACGTAACCGGCCAACACATACCCCGCGATGCCGGCAGTCTCGACCGCGAGATAGAGCATGATGACATCCGCCGCAAGCGCCATGAAGCACATGCCAACCACCGCGCCGAGCATGATTGCGTAGTAATCCCCTTTGTGGGCGACGCCCTTCACATCTAGACTGAGCAGCGCGGTGATTGCGCCGGAAAAAATGAACACCAGACGGAAGACGAACGCGGCCATGTCGTTGCGGATCATGCCGCCCCAGATCAACTCCCCGGTCGGTTGCGAGAACAGCAGTGCGAGCGCGATGATGACGAAACTTCCGACGGCAGTGGTCAGCCCCAGCAGCCGCTTGCGGTTTTCCGCAAGGGCGACATCCATGGTCATGACCACGCCCGCAAGCGCGACCAGTGCCAGTTCCGGTAGGATGGCGATCAGGTGAGCAGGATGAAAGGCGGCGATGCTCACTCAGATGCCTCCCAGAACCGCCATCACGTTTTCCGCCCCGCTGGATATCAGCGGGGCCATCAAACCAGGGAATATGCCCAGAAGCACCAGTACGGACGCCAGCAGCACGATAGCGACCTTGTCCAGCCTGGTTGAATTAGTAATGTGACCCTCGAATTCGGCCGGCATCTGACCGAAGAAAACGCGCTGCACAACCCGCAAAATATACGAAGCGGTGATAACGATAGCAATCACCGCAATCATGACTATCCAGGTGTAATACGGCGCTATGAAATGCCCGCTAGTGACGCTGCCCGCGCTCCAGAGGCCGAGCAAAATGGGCAGCTCAGCGATGAAGCCGGAGAACCCCGGCATGCCCATAGAAACCAGACCGCCGATAATGAATGCCACAGTCACCCAAGGCAACTTGCTGGCAAAGCCGCCCAGCGAGGGGATGTCGCGCGTGTGCGCCCGGTCGTACACAATTCCGACACATGCAAAAAAGAGCGCCGTCATAACGCCGTGAGAGAACATTTGCAGGCCGGCCCCGGTGATTCCTTGTTGGTTCAACGTGGCCACACCCAGCATCACCAACCCCATGTGCGACACCGATGAAAAGCCTATCACGTATTTGAAGTCACGCTGCATCATGGCCACAAACGCGCCATAAACCACGTTGATGAGCGCGAGGAAAATAATCAAAGGAAGCCAGAAACGCGCGCCTTCCGGCAGCAGCATCACCCCGACGCGCAGCGCCGCGAAAGCGCCCAATTTCATCAGCACTCCCGCGTGAAACATCGAAACGGCAGTGGGGGCAGCCACGTGCCCGTCCGGGCTCCAGTTGTGGAAGGGAAAGATGCCCGCCAGCACGGCAAAGCCGAAAAACACAAACGGGAACCAGAACTTCTGGAAGGCAAACGAGAAGTTGGCCTCCTGCAGTGCTATCATGTCAAAAGTGCTCAGGCCGGAAAGGAAATACATCGCCAGCATCCCCACCAGCGCGAGTACCGAACCGATGAACAGATAGAGCGTCAGTTTCATCGCCGCGTATTCGCGCGTAACCTTCCAGCCCCAGATTGCAATCAGGAGGTACATTGGGAATACCGCAATTTCGTAGAAGAAGAACAGGTGAAACAGGTCCAGCGCCACAAAAACGCCGAACACTCCGGTCGCCAGGATGAACAGGAATGCGAAGAACTCCCGCGGGCGGTCATCGACACCCCACGAAATGAGTACCCCGGTGAACATCACCATTCCGGTCAGCAGCACCATCGGCAGGCTGATGCCGTCCACACCCACATAATAGGAGATGCCCAATGGCTCAACCCAAATGGCTTTCTCCACGAACTGATAGCCCGCCGCAGCCAGATCATAGTTGAAGTACGCGACCACGGAGAGACCCAGAGTGAAGCTGGCCGCCGCCAGCGCTGTCAGTCGGATTTCGCGCTTGCGTTCGGCCGGAAACAACAGCAGCAGCACACCGGTCGCAAAAGGTGTGAGAGTGATGACAGAGAGAATCGGAAAACCCATTTGCATCACCCGATCAGGGTTTTGGCAGTTTCATTAATCACGCTGGCAATCCACCACGGCCACAGGCCAATGACCAGCATGAGCACCATCAGTGGCGCGACCACCACCTTCTCGCGCATAGTCACTTCCATATCGTGGTCCGCCCACCTCTCATTGCGGGGGCCGTGCAGCACCTGCCGGATTCCCTTGAGGATGTATGCTCCGGTGAAAAACAGGCCAATCATGCTCACCGCCGTGATGGCAGAAAAAACGGGCCATGCGCCGCGCACAATGGCGAACTCGGAGACAAAACCGTTCAGGCCCGGCAGCCCCAGCGAAGCCATGGAGCTGAACACCAGTATGCCGCCATAGACCGGCGCCAGCTGCCAGATGCCACCGCCCAGCTCGTCCAGGTCGCGAGTGTGCGCGCGGTCGTACACCACCCCGACCAGAAAGAACATCGCTGCGGCGGAGAGGCCGTGGTTGAACATCTGCAGCACCACGCCAGTGGTGGCAATCGTGCCGCTAAGGCGCATGGCCGGGTCACTGCTGCCAGCCACCCACGCGGCTGCCGCAATGCCCAGTACCACAAAGCCCATGTGATTGACGGACGAATACGCCACCAGCCGCTTGAAGTCGCTCTGCCCATATGCGGAGAGCGCGCCGAGCACAATCGCGACCATCGCCAAAAATGCGAGCGCCGGAGCGGCCGCGTGCGCTTCCTGCGGGAAGAGCGGCAGCACCAGCCGAAGGAAGCCATAAGCGCCCAGCTTCAGCAGCACGCCGGCCAAAATCATCGAGCCGGCCGTGGGCGCCTCGGTGTGCGCATCCGGCAGCCAGGTGTGGAAGGGCCACAACGGCACCTTGATGGCGAACGCCACCACAAACGCCCAAAATGCGGCCGCGCGCACGCCGGCAGTCGGGAAGTTTGCGAACAATTCACCGGAAAAATTGGGCCACACTTTCAACAATGTAAGCAGATCGAAGCTGCCAGCCACCAGTCCAAGAATCTGAATGGCGAGCAACAAACCTAGCGAACCCCCGAGTGTGTACACAAAGAATTTGTACGAAGCATACTGCCGCGCCGAAACTTTCTGTCCACCGCCAAACTCGCGTTCGCCTTTCGGGCTTCCCCAGATATTAATGAGGAAATACATCGGCACCAAACCAATTTCCCAAAACAGGAAAAACACAATCAGGTCAAGCGCCATGAACACACCTAGCATGCCGGTCTCCAGCATCAGGAAGAGCAACATGTACGCTTTCACCCGCTCCTGAATGCCGAAGGATGTGAGAATGCCAAGCGGCATTAATAGCGTGGTGAGCACTATCATGGGCACGCTGATGCCGTCCACGCCGACATGATAGGATGAACGAATGGCCGTGTACCACGTGGCCTGCTCCTCAAACTGAAATCCGGCCGCGCCGGAATCGTAGCCGGCCCAGAGCACTATCGAGAGACCGAGCGGAACCATGCTGGCCAACAGCGCCACCCAGCGCACCGTCTGCTTGCGCTCGCCCGGCACCAACATCACCGCCAACATGCCCGCCAGCGGCGCGAACAATATCAGCGTCAGAAGGTGTTGTGTTATGAAATCAGCCATGCTTTATCTCCGCCCTACCTCAACACCAGAAAGAACACTCCGCCCACGGCGATGACCGCACTGAGCGTTATGAGCAAATAGTCTTGCACGCGCCCGGTCTGAATCACACGGAATGAGTTCCCCGATGCCTTCACTCCATCCCCGAGCCTGTCGGGCGGATAATTGATGCCCCATTTATCGAACCAGCGCGCGCCGGCGCCAACGCGCATTGCCGCGCCCGCGATAGCATGCAATGTACCATCAATCAGCGCGCGATCTATCCAGCGGAAGGCCACAACCTCGGAGACCCATTTGGCCGGGCGCACCAGCGCAAAATCGTACAGTTCATCAAGGAAGTATTTTCCTGACAGCATCTCGTGGATGGGCCCGAGAGAGGCGACGAGCGGGTCGGACTGCCCGGACGCCAGCGGGCGACGCCCATACAGCAGCCAGCCGCAACCCAACCCTCCCAGACCGGCGACCACCGAGAGCAGCACCGGGGTCCAGTCAAACTCAATGCCGGCAAGATGATGTGGAAGGGTGCCCACAACGAAATGCTCGAACGGATTGCTCCCGAGCAGCTCTCCCAGCAGCGGGAAGTCAGAATGCACGCCCACGAACCCGGCGAAAAGCGCGAAGAACGCCAGCACTACCAGCGGCAGCGTCATCGTCCAGGTACTCTCATGCGCGTGAGCCGCGCTCTTACTGCGCGGATAGCCCAGGAACGTCAGCGCAATCTGGCGCATGGTGTAAAAGGCGGTCAGGAACGCCGCCAGCAACAACACAACAAATACCCACCAGTGGCCGTGCGCAAAGGCATCGGCAAGTATCTCGTCCTTTGACCAGAATCCGGCGGTGATGAACGGAAAACCCGAAAGGGCGAAGCCGCCGATTAGAAATGTCCAGAAGGTTATCGGCATACGTTTCGCCAGACCGCCCATGTTCAACATGTCCTGCGGGTCCAATTTCTCATGGGTGTGATGAATGCCGTGCTCAACGCCATGGATAACAGACCCGGACCCCATGAAGAGCAACGCTTTGAAGAAAGCGTGGGTCATCAAATGGAAGGCCGCGGCCACGTAAGCGCCGATACCCAGCGCCGCCACCATATAACCCAGTTGACTGATGGTGGAATACGCCAGCACCCGCTTGACATCGTTTTGCGCCACCGCAATCGTGGCGGCAAACAGAGCGGTGAACGCGCCGATGAACGCCATCACCGTCATCGTGGGACTGCCGCCATGCGCTCCCGCGCCGGCCGAAAGCAGCGGGAACATGCGCACGATCATGTACACACCGGCGGAGACCATGGCGGCCGCATGAATCATGGCACTGACCGGCGTTGGGCCCTCCATAGCGTCCGGCAGCCAGACGTGTAGCGGGAACTGGGCGCTCTTGCCCACCGTGCCCGCGAATATCAGCAGGCCAATCAGGTGCACTGCCGCCAGCCCGCCAATCACGGATGGCGTGTGCAGCAGATGATTCATTATTTCTTCGCTGAAGAAAATCTCCCGGAAATTGAGCGTGCCGGCCTGACTGTACAGATAGGCAATACCAATGAGCATGAGCACATCCGCAATGCGCGTGGTGATGAACGCCTTTACCGCCGCGGCGCGCGGGGTAATCTGAACCGGATTCTCGTAATTGCGCCCATACCAGAAGCCTATCAGCAGATAAGAACACAAACCCATAATCTCCCAGCCGAAGAACAGCAGCAGCAGGTTGTCGGCCACGGTCAGCAGCAGCATTGCCCCGGCGAAGAGCGAAAGGAACGCAAAAAAGCGCGAGTACATTGGCTCCACGCCATGGTGGGGCGGGCTACCGGCCACATCGCGCTCGTCGCGCGGCTGGCCGTAATTAGAATAGCCAACGCTGTAAAGGATGATCAGGAAACACGCCAGCGGCACGAAAAAGAGCATGACCACGGTCAACGGGTCAGCTGCCACGCCCATGCGCAAGGCGCTATCTCCGGTGGGCAGCCAGGCCACACTTGCAGCAATAGGATGCTCTGCGAAGTGAACGGTTCCCAGCGCGCGGAACACCACCGTCCAGCTGAAAAGAAGCGACAACCCGATTGCACCTAGAGCAACTGTGTGGCTAAGCCGCTTGTCGTGGTGGGTGAAGAGAATAATGAGGAAGAAGGACAGCAGCGGCGGCAGCGGAATCAGCCAGGTCAGCAGAGTGGACAAATCCATGATCACCACTTCATCAGGTCAATTTTCTCGGCCATGACCGTGTCGCGCTGCCGATAAATCGAGATTATCAGGGCGAGACCCACGGCCGCCTCGGCGGCAGCCACAGCAAAGACAATCACAGCAAAGGCTTGCCCGGCGATGTCCATAGGATTGCCATAGCGCCAGAAGGCGACGAGATTAACAATCACGGCGTTGAGCATTAGCTCCACGCCCATCAAGATTGCAACCGCGTTTTTTCGCGCCAGCACCGCATACATCCCGAGGGCGAACAGGGCGGCCGCAAAGGTCAGATACCAGGATAGAGACAGCATTTCAATCCACCTGAACACGCGGGAGCGCGGCGTAAGTTGCCCGCGCCATCATTCCGACTGCTTCCCCGGAAGCGCTACGGCGATCGAACCAATCAGAGCGATGATGAGCAGCACCGAAGCCACCTCGAAGGGAATCACGTATTGATCCGGATTCACCAGGCTCCGACCCAGCGCAAGCACGGTATCGCCCACATCCCCGCCCGGCAACGCGGGCCATCCGGTGCGCCAGAGCAGACTGGAAATAGCCACAAAAAAAACGGCGGCCACAATCGCGCCCAGCCACCAGTTCGAGTTGCGCTGCGGCCCGACGTCCTGCATCACTCTCCGCGTCAACATCACCGCGAACACAATCAAAATCGCAATCGCGCCGATGTACAGCACTAACTGCACCGTGGCCATGAAACCGGCATCCAACAGCACGAATATCACCGCGACACCGAACAGCGTTGCCACCAACCAGAGAGCGGCATGAATCAAGTTCCGCACTGTAACCACGAGGAATGCGGCCACCAGAGTTAGTGCCGCGACGACCAGAAAGATGATCGGCGTCGCGTTCATGTAGTCCATCCTAGTACGAGTTGAGTTGCTGTCACCAAGATTGCCAAAATTGCCACTGCTCCAAGGGCCAACAACAGGATTTGCAATGCGATCAGGTTGGCTACCCTCCTGCCCCGCTCGAGTCGATGCTTACCTGCTCGACCGCCTGCAACTTTCGTGAGAACCCCGCCAGAAGGCTAATCGACACCACTGCTAGGGCCACGTTGGAAAGGAACAGCACCAGGGCCCGACCACCCGCGCTAACATCGGCGGGTACAGCTTTGCCCACCAGCGCCGTCACCACCAGCACCGCCAGCGATAGCGGCACCAGGAATTTCCAGTTCAGGGCGTTCATATGGTCAATGCGCACTCGCGGCAGCGTGACCCTGATCCACAACAACACCATGTAAACCACGTAGGTTTTCGTTAGGAAGTAAATCGCGCCCAGCAGCGGATACTGATCAACCAGCGGGCCGCGCCAACCGCCGAGGAAAACTACCGCTGCCAGCGCTGAAATAGTAAAAGCGTGCACGAACTCCGCCAGCATCCACACCCCGAACTTCATGCCGGTGTATTCCACGTGGAAGCCAGCCACAATCTCGCTTTCCGCCTCCAGCAGGTCAAACGGCGCCCGGCCCACCTCCGCTATGCTGGAGACTAAGAATACCATCATTGCCAGCGGTGCAGCGACAATGAACCACACCTGTTGCTCTGCCACGATATCGTTCATGCGCATCGAGCCGGCCAGCAGCGTCGGCACCAGCAGCGCCACAATCATCGGCACCTCGTAGGAGACCAGTTGCGAGACTGTCCTAAATGCGCCCAGCAGCGCGTATTTGTTGTTGCTCGCCCAGCCACCCATCATGATTGCCAGCGTGCCGATAGCACCCACCGCCACGCTGTAAAGTATGCCCACGTTAATATCGGTGCCTACCATGGTGGATGCAAATGGAATAACTGCCCAGATACCTACCACCGACATTACTGCCAACACCGGCCCGATATTGAAAATGACCTTGTCCGCGCCGACGGGAGTAATGTCTTCCTTTATAACCAGTTTTACAATGTCTGCAAACGATTGGAACAGGCCGAACGGACCCACCCGATTTGGCCCCAGTCGGTCCTGAAACCTCGCGGCCACTTTGCGCTCCAGCCAGATGGTGAAAATGGGGGTGAGCATGGCGAAATTCGCCAGCACGAACCCGGCCACCAGTTTTTGCAGCAGCGATACCGCGCTGGAGTGCAGGCCGATGACGCCCAGCAGCCAGCCCAGCAGATCATACAGATAGACGAGGAAATCACCAATGTTCATTTCCGGCATTTCGTGCTCCGAAGCAAATCAAGTCGCCCTTTTCACGCAACAAAAGGCTAATAGCGCGTCATTTGCGGCTGTCAGCCCGGTCAATCTCCCAGCGGTCACACCCAGTCAAGCGCCCCCTTGCGCCACGCATAGACCAAGCCGCCCGCAAGAATGAGAATGAAAAGCACCCCCTCTAGCACTGCGAAAAAGGGCAATTGCCGATAAGCCACAGCCCAGGGAAAGAGAAAAACGATCTCGACATCGAAAATGACGAAAACCAGCGAGAAGATGTAATACTGCGCCTTGAATTGAACCCACGTATCCCCAACCGTTTCCATGCCACATTCGTAAGTCTGGTGCTTGAGCGCGTGCGGTTTCCTCGGCGCGACAATGCGAGAAAGCACCAACGGAATGACAGGAAAGCCAATACCAATAATCAGGAACAGCCCAACAAACAGCCATTCATGCGCCATAACAAACCTTTCGAAAACCCACTCTCATCCTGGGGTTACGCCGCTCGGCAACGTCTCCTCCCGTGGCGTGCGTGACATGCGGCGTAAATAATAGCACGAGCGCAATGCAGTGTCAACGAAAATCAGTTACGGAAGCGGTTCAGCAAGATCCAGCAGCGCGATCGCGCCGGGCAGCCGGGCCAAATCCGGCTGCTCGGAGAATGTCCATAGATGCGTGTCGCAGCGGCAATCCGATGCGCCGAAGCGCGCCAGCGCCAGCCGCGCGCCCGGCCAGCCGCCGACAGCCTGAGCCCAGCCGCACTCCCGGCGTTCCACACCCACGCGCCAGCCCACTCGCACTACCTCGGCGACGCGCGTAAGGTAGTCGATGTGCCAGTGCATGCGTCCCTGTGCGCCGATGTGGCGACCGACGCGCGCGGATAGCCCGCCCGGCCCGAGCGCGCTGCCCAGATATACATACCATCCGGTTTCAAAGCGGCACTCCCCAAGCGCGCCAATGCGCAATTGCACGCTCTGGGGCAGGGCGAGCAGCAGCCCGTAGGTTCCAGAAGAATCGGGCAGACTGCCGCTGTGTTCGCCCGTGGGTTTGCCAGTCGCCGTCACGCGACGAAAATCACAATCTGCGCGAGGCGTAACCGATTCCGGTCAGCGCCAGCGCGCCGCCCAGCAGCTGTAACCAGGTCGGGGTTTCGCTCAGCAGCAGCCACGCGAACGCAGTTGACCCCACCGGTTCACCCACAAAAGCAAAGGCAACAAAGGCAGCCGGAAGATACCCGAGCGCCCAGTTTAAGCTGCTGTGGCCAATCAACTGAGGCACAGCTGCCAGCAGCAGGAACCACAGATAAGTAGTGCGCGGGTAGCCCCACAGCGCCAGCCCGGCCCCGAGCACGGTGGCCAACAACACCAGCGCCGCCACGCCATACACCACGAAGATATATGCTAGCAGCGGCAGGCCGGCGCGCAGCCGCCTGCCAATAATAAAATAACCGGCACCGGTGATTGCCCCCAATAGTGCCAGGCCGTCCCCGTAAAGCGCCGAACCATGCAGAAACTCGCTCGCCGCCGGACAGGTGAACTGCAGCCCGCGCAGCAGGCATGCGTCGCTGAGGGCCATCAAGCTCCCGCCTACAATCGCCAGCGCCATGCCGACCAGCAACCCCCGCCCCGGAACCTCACGCAGCAACAGCGGCGATAGCAGGCCAACAAACAGCGGTAAAGTGCCAACCAGCACCGTGGAGGAAGCTACCGTGGTGTATTCCAGCGATGTTATCCAGGGAATGAAATGAAAGCCAAGCAGCACTCCTGAAGCCAGAGCCAGGCACCACTGCTGCGGCCCCATTGCGCGCAGCTCCGCCCGCTGGCGAGACAACGTCACCGGGGCGAGCAGCAAGGCGGCCAAGCCCAGCCGATAGGTCGCAATCACGATCGAGGGCGCATCCTGCTGCGCCTGCCGAATGAACACACTGGCCGTCGAAAGCGCCAGCACGGCAATCACCATGCCCATCAGCGGATGAATAGCGGGCCGGGGCGCAGCGCTGGCAAGATGGGTGTTCGGGAGCGAACTCATGCGGCTGGCAGTATAACCCACAAGGCCCGACTTCATTGCGAACGGATTGGTGACGAAACGCCCCACATTGCTTGACAAACCACCCACATTGGGACTACAATTCACTTGTTCGTGCTCTTAGAGAGCTGCGAGCAACACTGCCCGAAATATAACTCCCAGGCCCGCATACAAGGAGAGCAAAGATGCCTCATGAACTTCCAGCGTTGCCGTATGCACACAGCGCTTTAGAACCGCACATCGATGCCCGCACGATGGAAATCCATCACGGCAAGCATCACAATGGTTATGTGAACAACCTAAACAACGCTTTGGCGGATTATGCTGACTTGCAGAGCAAGTCGGTGGAAGCGCTGCTAAAGGATCTGAGCGCCGTGCCGGCGGATATCCGCACGGCAGTGCGCAACAACGGGGGCGGCCATCTCAATCACTCGCTGTTCTGGCCCAGCATGACCCCGAACGGCGGCGGCGTGCCGGGGGGTGCCCTGGCCTCCGCAATTGATGTCACCTTCGGAGATTTTGATTCGTTCAAGGCCGAATTCTCGAAGGCAGCCAGCACGCGTTTCGGGAGCGGCTGGGCGTGGCTGAGCGTCGCCGCGGGCGGCGCGCTGGCAGTCAGCTCTAGGGCTAATCAAGACAACCCGGTCTCGGAGGGGCTAACCCCGTTGCTCGGGCTGGACGTGTGGGAACACGCGTATTACCTTAACTACCAAAACCGGCGGCCAGATTACGTGGCCGCCTGGTGGAATGTGGTAAACTGGGACGAGGTAGCGGCGCGCCTGGCAGCGGCTTAGACTTGCCCGGGCCAGCGTCGGCACCCCCAAAACAACACTGGAGGATATCCAACAATGACCTACATCATCACCGCCCTATGCCTGCGTGACAGTTCGTGCGTAGAGGTTTGCCCGGTAGAATGCATCATCCCCGGCAAACCAGGAGACGAGTGGCCCTGGTTTTACATCGATCCGGACACTTGCATCGACTGCGGAGCCTGCGTGCCCGAATGCCCCTATGAGGCCATTTTCGAGGAAGACGAGGTGCCGGCGGATTACACCGCAAAGGGCGGCGAATACATCGCCCGAATCGGCCTTGAGGGCCATTACGAGGGGGAGAACGACCAGGGCGAACCGGTACTTCTGGAATGCACCCGCCAACTGGAAGCGGGAGAAACGGTGGACCTGACCGACGACATCCAGCCCAATTACGATTATTTCACGGACGGCCCGGGTTACGACGCGCTGGACAGTTAGCCCGCAGCAGAATACAATTTCATCTGGTGACTAATCGCGGAGACAGCATGAATCTCCGCGATTAGTATTTAACCGAATAGCGCGGCGAGCGCATCCCCGGAGCGCGCAGCCACCTCCGCGTGCAGACTGTTGCCATGCGAATCCATGGTGACTACAGTCGGGAAATCTGAAACCTCGATTACCCACATAGCCTCGGGCACCCCGAAATCAAGCTTGTAAACCTCCCGCACGCGTTTGACGGATTGTGCAATCAGGGAAGCCGCCCCGCCCACAGCGTGCAGATACACCCCGGGGACAGCGCCACAGGCCGCCAGCGTCTTTTCGCCCATGCCCCCCTTGCCGATTACGCCTCTGATGTTAAAGTGCGCCATGATCTCGCCTTGATAGGGTTCCTCGCGGATGCTGGTTGTCGGTCCCGCCGCCACAAAGCGATAATCCTGCTCGGCGACTCCGGCCACCACCGGGCCACAATGATAGATGACCCCGCCATCGAGCAGCGGGAGAATGGCCGCGTAGGTTTCCAGATCATCATCCAGCGGAGCGCGCGTTTTGCGGATGAACGTATCAATCATCCATTTGTGCGCGGCGTCGCGGCCGGTCAGCATCACCCCGCTCAACCGCACCGATTCCCCGACCATCAGGCCGCGCACACTTTCCTCAGAAAGCGGGAGCCGCAAAGCTTTCAGCGCCGCCATGGGTTACTCGTAAGTGGCCTCATCGCCGTTGACAACCATGCGACGGCGGCGGAAAGCCCAACACATGTATGAGACGGTGACGAAGTAGCTGGCCGGAAGCCGGTGCATGGCAGTCATCTTTGCGTCGAGCACCGTGGTGTTTCCGCCGAAGCCCATCGGCCCAACACCCATTTGGTTTGCCTCCGCGGTGATGCGCGCCTCCATTTCGGCGAGGTCCGCGTCAGGGTTATATTCATCCAGCTTGCGGAAGAGCACCTCTTTGGAGGCGACAAAGGATGAACCCCGGTCACCACCGACGGCGATGCCCAGCACGCCGGGAGCACAGCCGCGCCCCTGCGCCTCGTGCACGGCGTCAAGGGCCGCCCGACGTACCCCTTCTAGGTCGCGAGCCGCGCCGATGCGGCCATCAGGAAGTTTGTACTGAGCACCAACGTTCTCGCAACCGCCGCCTTTTAGCATCAAGTCGACCATCAGGTCGTCACTGTCGACCTCCTCAAAGTGAATGTACGGATAATGCTCGCCGCCGATATTGTTTCCACTGTTCTCGCCGGTCAGGCTGTCCACTGCATTCGGCCGCAGATAATTCAGCTCGGTGGCCCACGCCACCGCCGCGCAGATGCGTTTCTTCAGCGCGCGCGTGCTCACCCCCTCCGGGTGATAAACGTAGAAAATGGGCGTGCCCGTGTCCTGACAGATGGGTGTCGACTTTTCCCGCGAAAGGGCCACATTCTGCAAAATGGTCTGCAGCGCGCCCTGCGCCGCTGAACCTTCCGCCTCGCGTTGCACCGATTCGCGCAGCTTCTTCTCGACGTCCGGCGGCAGGCTGGTCGCCGCCAGCCGGATTAATTCGAGCACGTGCTCAGTGAGTTTTTGCACCGTGATTTCCATCACTTTACGCCACCACCGCCAACTCAATGATACCGTCAATCGGGCTGCCCGTCCGCCGCTTTTTCGCCCACCAATTCCACATATACGCTTTCGGCCACCTTATCGCCGAGCGCCTGCGGCGCGCCGCCGTCCGTGCGCACGTGCAGCGGACCGCCGAAGGGCGCACGCGCGGTGACAGTGACCAGCGCCCGCGGGCGCAATCCGAGCTCGGTCAGATAGCGCAACAGCTCCGGGTCCTCGTCCTCCACGCGGGTGATGCGGCCGGCCTGCCCGAATTGCAGCGAGCTTAAGCGCTTGCCCACCGAGACGGCAACACGACCCTCCTTGGTGGGAATTGGGTCACCGTGCGGGTCCAGTTCCGGCTCTCCCAGAAAATTGGCAATGCGCTCCTCGAAAGATTCCGAGATGACGTGCTCAAGTTTCTCCGCCTCCGCGTGCACCTCATCCCACGAATACCCGAGCGCTTCCATCAGATAAAGCTCAATCAGCCGGTGATGGCGGATGATTTCAAGCGCAATCTTTTCACCGGTGGGCGTCAGAAACACTCCGCGGTGGCGACGATAATTCACCAGGCGCGACATGTGCGCAGCCAGCTTCTTTAGCATGCCGGTGACCGACGCGGACGCGAACCCGAGGCGCTGCGCAAGAGCGCTGGTCGAGACCGGCAGCTCGCCCTGCTGCAATTCGTAGATTGCTTTCAGGTAATCTTCAATTGCATGTGATAAATCACTGCTGCGGCCCACCGGCTTCCCTTTTTTAGGTAAGACTAATTTAACGCGATTATAGGCGCGCGCAGTGGCGGAGTCAAACTTGTTATAATGCGTACAATCTCGCCATGACAGCTGAACTAATTCTGACGGAAGATCAGGTGCGAGAAATGATTGCGCACGCGCAATCCGCGCTGCCCAACGAGGCCTGCGGCCTACTGGGAGGCAGGACCGGGCGCGTGCAGGCAGTATATCCGGGCGCAAACGCCGAGCGCAGCCCAGTGCGTTATCGCATGGACCCGCAAGAACAGCTGCGCGCCATGGACGCAATCGAACTCGCAGGTAGAGATGTGGTCGGCATCTTTCACTCACATCCGCAGGGGCCGCCAGTTCCCTCGCCCACAGACCTTGCGCAGGCGTATTATCCGGATGCGGTGTATATTATCCTGGCGCGGCAGGGGACCGGAGAATGGCAGATTCGCGGATATAATTTGTCGAACGGTCAGAGCCGGAAAGTGGCGCTGCGGGTAGAATCGGCATCACGGCTGGCTAACAGGAAACGCAGGAGCGACTGAAATCTTCGAGGGCAGGCGGCAATGAACCAGATAATCGCCATTCTCATGGTTGCACTCGCATACGTGATCGGCGCGGTGCCGGTCGGGTTGCTAATAGTAAAACGCATGACCGGAAAGGACATCCGTATGGTCGGCAGCGGGCGCTCGGGTGCCACCAATGTCATCCGCGCCGCCGGAATGGCCGCTGGCATCACAACCGCGCTGCTCGACCTGGTGAAAGGCGCGTTGCCAATCTGGTTGGTGAAACTGGTGTTGCCGGATTGGCCATGGGCGCATGTGCTGGCCGGAGTGGCCGCGGTGCTGGGCCACAATTACTCCATCTTTCTGCGCGAGGTGGTTACCAACCCGAAAACTGGCCGCGCCAGAACCGTGCTGCGCGGCGGAGCAGGAGGTGTGACCACGGTGGGTGGCGCGATTGGCCTCTGGGCGTGGACCGGGGCCATCCTCGTGCCAACCGGCGCCGCCATCCTTTTCGGGATCGGGTACGCCTCGGTGGCAACTATGTCGGGCGGCCTATTGACCACCGCGATCATGGCAGTGGGCGCCAGTCAGGGCCTCGCGCCCACTCCGTATGTGTATTACGGCCTGTCGTGTTTCGCGCTGCAATTGTGGGCGCTAAGGCCGAACATCAAGCGCCTGCTCAACGGGACAGAGCGGCTGGTGGGTTGGCGCGCCAAGCGGCTGACCGGGAAACTGACAGCCGACCCCACGGCATTGAACCGCGAGTGAGCCGTCGTTCGCGATGACAAGAAAGCAGAGAGGGAAACAACCTCCGTCTGCGCGAAAGCGTGCGCCCCGAAGCGCGAATGTACTGCTGGTTATTCTCGGGCTACTGGTGGTGGCCGCAATGGTGCTGGGGCCGCTGCTCAGTGTGCTGCGCTAAGCCGCGAGCGTTCTCAGTCGACCACAAGCAGCGCGGTCAGCGCCAGCGCTATCACTGCCACGAGAACGTGTTCCAACACCGTCCGGCCGGAGATCCCTTTGCTGTGCCCTTTCCGGATTAGGCCAACAGCCAGATGAAGCACCAACAGCAACCATGCGCCGACCACTAGCGGGGGCAGCGCCCAGTAACCGAGCACCCACATTAGTTCGGCAAGAATCAATCCAACGGCGAGGCTGTTCAAACCGGCGTGCGATGCCGGGACTCCGTAAAGGGACAACAATCTAAAAGAAATAAGCCCGCCGATTAGCAATGTGCTCGTTGCCGAGAGGGCGCCGCGCGCGCCGAGCTGCGCCACCCAGCCAAACCAGACCAGCGCCACCAGATAAGTCAGAACCGTCAACCCGATCTGCGTGTGCGCGAACGCCGGATGGCCTGCGTCAATCACCACGTATTCCGCCACCAGTACAAGCACTAACAGCGTCGCGCCGGCCAGAAGCCCCGCAAACCAGAGTGGTGCTCCGGAAAATCCGTTCAGCAGCACGCCCACGCTCAAGGCCGTCAGGGCGGGCACAATCCAGTGGCGCAGCGGCCGCAGGTCTAATGGGTCTTGAGGCATCAGAGGGTGGCTGCGCATCAGCACGTCCGTCCCGGTAGTGATTAAAGCAGTCAGCAGCAAAAGCAGAATCAACTGGCCGTCAACGCGCACGCTAATCGGTGAGCCAAAAAGCGTCGCTGCCCAGATACGCGTGGGAAGATGTAGAAAGCGGGATACCGCATACCCCAATCCAATCACCGCAGTCAGCACGCTCAATTGGTCGGTGCGGGGAAAGAAACGCAGCCGCTTGTGTGGCATAGTCGCATTCTAACAGGGCGCTGCACCCGTGTCAAAAGCCGCTAACATATAATCAGCACCATGGTCACAACAGGGGCGCTCGTGGCTACCGGCGCGTTGCTTGCCGGCGGCGTCATCAACTACTTCGCAGACCAATTGCCCCGCAAGAGTCGGTTGACACGCCCGCTGTGCGAGCGATGCCACACCCCGCTGCCGCCGCAGCGGTGGTTTGCGCTGACGCGTTCACTGTTCGGTGGTTGTTCTTGCGCAGCCGACCGAGTCCCTCGTCATGTCATTGTGGAATTGGCGGCAATACTTGTTTTATCGGAGCTTAAGGTCTCGTTTCCCGCTGGGGTGCAATTCTGGTTGTTGGCGCTGCTGCTCGCCTGTTTCAGCCTGATAATAATCATTGATCTGGAACACAGGATAATCCTCAAATACGTCGCCGCCATGACTGCAGTCGCAGCACTTTCATATGGCCTATTGGGAACGCAACGGGGATGGGGTGAGACGCTTGGCGGAGGCGTGGCCGGATATGGATTGATGTATCTGGTTTTCCTTGGCGGCAGACTGTTCGTGCGCGCCGCCGGACGCCATCAGGACACAGCAATCACCGAGTTCGCGCTGGGGCGCGGCGATATCAGCCTAGGAGCCATCATCGGGTTGGCAGCCGGTTGGCTCGGGGTGTTGCCAGCCCTGTTTTGTGGAGTTTGCGCCGGGGGCTTGGGCGCTCTAATCATACGCTTGCGCCGGGATTACCGCCCCTTCACTGCCATGCCTTACGGGTTGTTTTTGATGTCAGGGGCAGCCGCGTTTCTCTGGCTTCAGGCCGCCATCTGACCCCTCGGTAGCGCGACCCTTTAGCGCGGTAAAGCGCGTTACGCCCAAACATTGTCATTCTGAGCGCCGCCAGGCGCGAAGAATCTCTACAACTACCGCTAATCATAGGGATTCTTCGGTGCTACGCGCCTCAGAATTACAGCTGGTGAACTCCCGTTTCACCGACAACGGTTAGGTCCAACCCTGCCCGTGCAGTTGCGCAAAGAGGTCTCCGCGAGCGGCATTTACTCTCGCCGCACTTCAGCGGCGGCAACAATCTGGCCGGATTTCTCGAACTCAAGTGTCAGATTAACGGTTTGCCCGTACTCCAGCGGCGCATGTAAACCCATTAGCATGATGTGGTAGCTCAGGGGCTGGAAAACCACAGTTTCCCCGGCCGGGATATCCAGACGGGGGACAGCTTCCATGCGATGCATCGCGCCACCCAGTACGGTTTCGTGCGCGCTGGCCATCTTGACGAATTCCGCCTGCACGCCAGTCAAGGCATCATCCACGTTGCCGCTGTTATGAATGGTCATATATCCGGCGGCGTTTTCCATCATCGGGTCCGGGCGCACCCAGGCATCCTCAATACTGATGCCCGGTTTAGCAGCGCAAGCCATCAGAAGCCAGAGCAGAATTATTCCGAAGGAAAGCCGTTTTCGCATCTTAGTTATTCGTCCAGGAGTTTCTGTAAATCTGCCACAAAGATAGAAGTCGGCGGCAAACCGGAGTAACGCACACGAATCAGCCCGAGATCGTCAATCAAATAAGTCACGTTGGAGTGCCCCACCAGTGCGCCTTCTTTCTCCACATAAACACGGAAATCCTCCCATACTTTCTGCATGGCCGCCAATTCCTCGGTGAGGAAATACCATTTGCCGTCTATGGCCTCTGCGTGCCGCTGCAGCCGCTCCGGTGTGTCCACTTCGGGGTCAACCGTGACAAATACCAGTTCGACATCCGCGCCGATGGCTGCCCCAAATTCCTCCTGCACACCGAGGAAGCGCCCGAACATCACCGGGCACGTGTCGGGGCAAGAGGTATAGGCAAAGCTGAGCAGCGTGGTCTTGCCCTGTAAATCGGCGTTTGAAACCCGCTCGCCGGAAAAGTTGATCAGGTCAAATTCCGCCAGCGGAACCGGTGGCACCATCTCGTCGCCGACAAAAAGGTCGTCCGGCATCGGCGGCGGGGTTAGATCAACAGTATCGAGATATCCGGGCTGCGCGGGACGCCGGAGCCAGAAGACCGCGCCGACTGCCATCAGCAACAAGACGACCAGAACAGTGTTTACTATCGGGCGAAACCTTAACATGATGGTTGGCGGCTAAAGACCTTGATGCAGGTTGAAGCTTACCATGATCATAAGGCAGCAGCCGCAAAATGTGATAGTATAATGCCCAAATTGTGAAATAAGACACACTCTTCAGGTTCACACATTTTACGTAACGGCGAGGATAGAAAATGAAAGAATTGCGTGTTGGTGCAGTGATATTGGCATGTACGGGGCTGCTGCTGGCGGCCTGTGGCGGTAGGGGCACAAACGCTGGAGGAGCAGCCAGCGCGCCAGCACTTGTCGGAGACGCCGCGGCCGGAAAAGTGGCGTATGAGGTCACCTGTATTGCCTGTCACGGCCCCGACGCTGTCGGTATCACCGGACTGGGAAAAGACTGGACGGTAAGCGATTTCATAAGAGATAGCTCCGATGCAGACCTAATGGCATTTATCAAGCAAGGCCGTCTAGCGAGCCACCCGGACAACACCACCGGCGTTGACATGCCCGCGATGGGCGGAAACAACGAGCTTACAGACCAGGATGTTGTGGACGTGATTGCCTACATGCGGACAGTCCAGAAATGACTGAACCTCACCCGGCACCGGTCGCCACTCTTCATCGCGTACGAGCGGGGCCCAATCTTCGCCACCACCCCATTCCCGAGCGAGCACTGAGGGGAAAGTAAAATGGAATCTCCCTATTCCTTCATATCCGACCTCGACGCACAGCTGGAGGCCATCCCGGACGAGAGCATTGTCAGTCGCACAATCCATGATGATGAACGCTTGAAAGCGGTTCTGTTCGGCTTCTCCGCTGGACAGGAGCTTTCGGAACACACGGCCTCTCAACCCGCCCTGCTGCATTTCCTGCGCGGGCAGGCCCGTCTCACGCTGGGCGCGGACACGCTGGAGGTTGCGGCGGGGGCGTGGACGCACATGGCCGCGAAACTCTCGCACAGTGTCCACGCTCACACCGATGTGGTCATGTTGCTCATTCTGCTGAAGGATCGTCGCGAGTCGTGACTCGCGAATCGCGACTCGCATCCCGCATCATTCTTCCGGCAGCGCTGGCATTGCTGGCCGCCCTATGGGCCGGGTTAGTGCGCATTGGGTGGGGGCTGCCGCCGCTGTTCCCCATGCTTCCCGGCGCGCACGGACCGCTGCTTGTCTGTGGCTTTCTGGGAACGGTTATCGCGGTAGAGCGAGCGGTGGCGCTCGGCCGGCGCTGGACTTATGTAGGGCCGCTGTTCACCGGCGTGGGTGCGCTCACGCTCATTGTTACTGGTACTTCCGTGGGTGCAGCTCTAATAACCCTTGGCAGCCTTAATCTGGTCGCAGTGTTCGTGCTCATCGTGCGGCGTCATCCGGCACTGCACACTGCCGTCATGGGCGGTGGAGCGCTGCTCTGGATGGTTGGCAACGCACTTAGGATGGCAGGGCGATCCATTGCGGAAGCAACGCCCTGGTGGCTCGGTTTCCTGGTGCTGACCATCGCCGGAGAACGGCTCGAGCTGAACCGCGTGCTCCGGCTTTCACGCGGCAGCCTTGGCGCCTTTCTGGGCGCTGTGTTTCTGCTGCTGGCCGGTATCACAGCTAGCGGCAGCGTGTTCAAAGCGGGAACGCAACTCGCCGGAGCGGGGATGATTGCGCTCGCGCTCTGGCTGCTGCGCTACGACATCGCGCGCCGCACCATCAAGAAAGGCGGCCTGACCGGCTTCATCGCTGCCTGCCTGCTCTCTGGTTATGTGTGGTTGGGCATCGGCGGCGCGCTGGCACTGCGCTTTGGCGGCCTGACGGCCGGGCCATATTACGACGCCCAATTGCACAGTGTTTTTCTTGGCTTTGTCTTTGCCATGATATTCGGCCACGCGCCGATAATTTTCCCCGCCATTTTGGGCCGCGAAATGACCTATCGGAGCACGTTCTACGCGCACCTGTTCTTGCTGCACTTCTCGCTTCTATTGCGCGTGGTGGGAGACCTGACCGGCGTGCTGATCATGCGCCAGTGGGGCGGGTTGCTCAACGTGGTGGCTTTGCTGCTATTCCTCGGCAACACTTTCCGTTCGGTGCAGGCTGGTCCGCACCGTGCCGACTGACAAGTTCACCGCTCACTGCAGCAGCCATCACATCCGGGCGGCCGTGTTTCGCATGATTGCAGCGGGGCTGGCGGTCATCGTGGGGCGAACGGCTCGCAGGCCGCCAGCTGCATTGAAGAACACTCCGTTGTTGAATCCGCGGGCGGGGAGCGCGCCCGCTTTGCGCTCCAGTCACCCTGCGCTATAATCCGCGTAGCCATGGGCAGGGAGACCTTTGCCGACCGTTTCATGGGAGTTTACATCGCCGCCAGCACACTGTTTTTAGTCGGTTGGGGCGGCATGATTGCGCTGATTCTGTACTCTGTTCCCGCGGTCCTTGAGCGCCTGGGTTTTTTCGTGCTCGGGCTGGCGGGACTGACCGGCACAGCGGTCCCGTTCGTGGTATTCCTCTCACAGCGGTTCGGACGCCGGCCCGTCAGCGCGCGTGTGCTCATGCGGCGGGCAATCTGGGTCGGGGCGTTCGGCGTCACTCTGGCATGGCTGCAGCTGGGTCGTACGCTCACATGGAGCATCGCATTGCTGCTGGCTGCAGTGTTTGTGGCAATCGAGTGGTTTGTCGAGCTGCGCGCGCGCAGCCTGTGGGACCCCGACGCTTCGCATGGCAAATGAAGGGCTGCGGGCCCTGCCGGCCGTAGATGCGTTGCTGAATAATAGTGCCGTAGCAGCCCTGCTGAGCGCTTTTGGGCGCCCGCTGACGACCGCAGCCATCCGCAAGGTTGTCACTAAGGCCCGCGCAGAGCTGCAGCGCGACACCCCCGACAGCCCGCCCCCATCCGCCGACGAGTTGATCGAGCGCGCCACCGACTGGCTGCGGGAGCAAAGCGCGCCCACGCTGCAGACGCTCATCAATGCCACCGGGGTCATTCTGCACACCAACCTTGGTCGCGCTCCGCTGTCCGATGAAGCGCAACGGGCGATGCTCGCTGTGGCTTCCGATTACAACACTCTCGAGTTTGACCTTGCCAGCGGCAAACGGGGCAAGCGCAGCCTGCACGCCGAGGCGCTGCTGTGCCGGGTGACCGGAGCCGAAGCGGCGCTGGTGGTCAACAACAACGCAGCCGCTGTTTTGCTCGTGCTCAGGACACTGGCGCGCCGCAAAGGAGTGGTGATTTCACGCGGACAGCTGGTGGAGATCGGCGGCGGCTTTCGCGTGCCAGATGTTTTGAAGCAGTCGGGCGGGAAGCTGGTCGAAGTAGGCACCACCAACCGCACCCACCTGCACGATTATGAAGAGGCCATCGCCGCGCAGGAGAACCGCGTGGCGCTCATTCTGCGCGCCCATCACAGCAACTTTCGGATCGTCGGCTTCACCACCGAGCCTGATTTGCCGGAGTTGGTCGCGCTCGGCCGCAAGCACGGCCTGCCGGTGGCAGACGACATCGGCTCCGGAGCATTGCTCGAAACCAACGCCTTCGGCCTCGGGCACGAGCCGACCGTTCAGGAAAGCTTGAGCACCGGCGCGGACGTGGTGTGTTTTTCCGGCGACAAATTGCTCGGTGGACCACAGGCCGGCATCGTAATCGGCCGCGAGGCCGTTGTGACAAAACTGAAGCGCCACCCGCTCGCGCGCGCAATTCGGGCGGACAAACTCTGTCTGGCCGCGCTCTCGGCCACGCTACTACATTACCTGAAAGATGAGGCCGTGCAGAAAATCCCGGTCTGGCGGATGATAAGCATGGGCGTGAACGAAATCGAGGCGCGGGCGCAGCGCGTGGTCGAGGCGGTCGGCGGCGAGCTACTGGTCGGGCAATCGACGGTCGGGGGCGGCAGCCTGCCCGCCGAGACGCTGCCGACCCGACTGGTCGGGCTGCGCGTACGCTCGCCACAGCGTTTGGCGCAGCGATTGCGGCAGCACAGAATCGTTGCCCGCATTCAGGATGACAGGGTACTGTTTGATTTACGCACAGTGTCGCCCACAGCAGACAACAGATTGGTTTCCACGTTACAGCAGTTGCTCGCCTGAAGCGAAATGAAATCTGACCTCGACCGTCTGATGGCGGAACGCGACCTAGACGCACTCTTCGTCAGCGGCGGCGTGCGCGATAACCCGGCCATGCACTACCTCGCAAACGGCGCGAAGGTGGGCGAGTACACATTGCTGATCAAAAAGCGCGCTGCGGAGCCGGTACTCATCGCTATCGGCATGGAGCGCGACGAGGCCGCGAAATCGGGCCTGCAGGTAATAGAACGCAGCCGCTACGACCTGCCCCGCCTCTTGAAGGAGGAAAGCGGCAACCAGCTTGCGGCGCACGCGCGCATGCTCACAGCTATCTTTGGCGAATTGAATGTTAGCGGAAAAGTCGGCCTTTACGGGCGCGAGGAGCAGGGGTTCACTCTCGCTCTGGCCAATGAGTTGCGCGCGCGTCTGCCGGAGATTACCTTCATCGGCGAGCCCACCCCGAACGTGTTGCAGCTCGCGCAACTGACCAAAGATACAGACGAGTTGATGCGCATCCGCGCGCTGGCTGCCACTGCTCTCGGCGTGGTGGCCGACACGCGCCAGTTACTGGCCGCGCACGCGGTCGAAAAAGGACGCCTCGTCACCGAGAATGGCGCGCCGCTGACCGTCGGGGATGTGCAACGCCAGATTCACCGCTGGAGTGTGGAGCGCAATCTGGAAAACCCCGAGGGAATGATTTTCGCCAGCGGCCGCGATGCAGGCGTGCCGCACTCGCGCGGGCAAGAAGATGCCCCGCTCTCCCTCGGAGAGACCATCGTCTTCGACTACTTCCCGCGGGAGGCCGGCGGCGGCTACTTTTATGATTTCACGCGCACATGGTGCCTCGGCCACGCGCCGCCCGTAATAGAGCAGGCACACGAGCAAGTGCTGGCGGCCTTCGACCTAGCGCTTTCCGAACTGCGTGTTGGGCAGTCCTGTCGCGGGCTACAGCGTGTGGTCAATGATTATTTCGAGGGTCAGGGCCGCCGCACAACCCGCACCCACCCCGGCACAACTGAGGGATACGTACACTCGCTGGGGCATGGCGTTGGCCTCAGCGTCCACGAGCACCCGCGCCTGGCGGAAACGGCCGCGCCGGAAGAACGGGTGCAGGCCGGCATGGCGCTGACCATCGAACCGGGGTTATACTACCCGGAGGATGGTTTTGGCATTCGCGTGGAGGATTACGTCTGGCTGCACCCGGCAAGCGGGCTGCCCGAAACCATCGGAGTGTTTGATAAGGAACTCGTGATTCCGCTCTGTGCGAGTCGAGAGGAGAGCCCATCGTGACAGTGCGCATACTTGGCATCGAGACCTCGTGCGATGAAACAGCCGCCGCCGTGGTGGAGGAAGGTACCGAGATTCTCTCGAATGTCGTCGCCTCGCAATCTGACCTGCACGCGCAGTACGGCGGCGTCTTCCCGGAAATTGCATCGCGCGTACACATTGAGACCATTCACGGCGTGATAACCAGCGCGCTGGCGCGCGCGCATGTCAGCATGGATGACCTCTCCGCCGTGGCGGTGACGCGCGGACCGGGGCTGGCGGGTTCGCTGCTGGTCGGGCTCAACACAGCCAAAGGGTTGGCGCTGGCACGCGGCCTGCCACTTGTGGGCATCAACCATCTGGAAGGCCATATTTATTCGCTCTGGTTCAGTGAAAACGCGCATGAAGAGGAATTCCCGCTGTTGGCTTTGATTGTCTCGGGCGGGCACACCGAACTGGTGCTGATAGAGGAACATTTACAATACCAGCACCTGGGAGGCACGCTTGATGACGCCGCCGGCGAGGCCTTCGACAAAGTGGGCCGCCTGCTCGGTTTACCCTATCCCGGTGGGCCGAGAGTGGAAGAGGCCGCCCGCGGCGGCAACGCGGAGGCCTTCGACTTCCCGCGCGCCTGGATGGATGACAGCTGGGATTTCTCGTTCAGCGGGTTGAAGACAGCGGTGATGCGCGCCGTCAGACAGCGCTTCCCGGAATGGGACAGTGGACGGGACACGGCCTCTGTCGATTTACCAGTGGCAGATCTAGCAGCCAGTTTTCAGGCGGCGATCATCGACGTGCTTGCAGAAAAATCAGTGCAGGCCGCCGAAAAACATAAAGCCACCGCCATGTTTGTCGGCGGCGGCGTCTCGGCAAACCGGGCGCTCTGCACAGCCATCACCGAGCGCGCCGGGGAGATTACGGTTTATTACCCGCCGCAGGAGCTTTGCACTGACAATGCCGCCATGATTGCCGCCGCGGGCTACCGGCGCTTTCAGGCGGGGCAGCGGGATGGATGGGATCTGGACGCCCGACCCACCTGGCCGCTGGTGTGAATAGACTAAACTTCGTTCACTAGCGCGAAAACCATCGGTCGGCGTTTCGTCTCGTCGTAGAAGAAATCTGAGAGTGCATTCTCCACGCGGCGGCCGATTTTGCCGTTCGGGCTGGCCTCGGCTGCCGAGACGGCTTTCTCTGTGGCGCGACGGAACAGTTTCTCGGAATCGCGCACGAACACGAAACCGCGCGAGGTAATCTCCGGAGTGTTGAGCAACTCGCGTGTCTCCGCATCAACCAGCAGGCTGATGATAACGAATCCGTCGCTCGCCAGACGGTCGCGCTCGCGTAGCACCTGCGGGCCGATATCGCCCACACCGGTCCCGTCCACATAAACATAGCCACCGGGCACGCGCCCGGAAATCTTCATCGAATCAGGCATCAACTCAAGCACAGTGCCGTTTTCCACCACGGCGATATTCTCAGCCACAATCCCAACCTCGCGCGCCAGCGCGCTGTGCGCGTGCAACATGCGCAGCTCGCCGTGCACCGGCACGAAGAACTTCGGCTTGACCATACGAATAAGCTGCTTCAGCTCCTCCGCCCGCGCGTGGCCGGAAACATGCACCGGAAGCAGCGGGTCGTACATCACGCAGGCCCCGCGCCGGATGAGTTTGTTGATGGTGCGCGAGACCACCTCCTCATTGCCGGGAATCGGATGCGCGGAGACGACAACCGTGTCACCTTCTTCCAAATCAAACTGACGATTGCGTCCTACCGCTAGCCGCCCCAGAATGGACGATGGCTCACCCTGCGAGCCGGTCATCATCAGTGTCACCTTGCTCTTGGGCAGCGCCAACGCTTGATCCAGCGGCAGCAGCACCCCGTGCGGGTCCTTCAGATAGCCCAACTTCAGCGCCATTTTGGAATTCACCACCATGGAAGTGCCCACCAGCGCCACCCGGCGTCCGTGCCGCTGCGCGGCATTAATCACCTGCTGAATGCGCGATATCAGCGAGGCGAAAGTGGCCACCAGGATACGCCCGTCGGCCTCTCGGAACACTTGGTCAAGAGCGCCGTCAATGACGGCCTCCGAGCGCGTCCAGCCCGGCTGGTCGGCGTTGGTCGAATCCGAGAGCAATGCCAGCACGCCCCGGCTGGCGAATTCGCCCAGTTTAGCGAAATCGGTCGGCCAGTCATCCACCGGCGTCTGATCCAGCTTGAAATCGCCAGAATGCACCACCAGCCCGACCGGCGTGGTGATTCCCAGTCCAACCGCATCGGGGATGCTGTGGCAAACATGGAAGAACTCGACCTCGAAAGGTCCGATACTCACCTTTTCTCCGGCCTGAACCGCGTGAAGCCTGCCTTCGTCATATAGCTTCGCCTCGCGCAGCTTGGCCTCCATCAGCCCGCGCGTGAGCGGGGTGCCGTAAATCGGGGCATCAATCTCCCGCGCCACGTGCCGGATTGCGCCGGTGTGGTCCTCGTGCCCGTGCGTGACCACAATGCCGCGCACGCGGTCACGCCTGTCCTTCAGATAACTGAAATCGGGGATGATGTAGTCCACGCCCCACATGTCGTTTTCCGGGAACATCAGCCCGGTGTCGATGATGAGAATATTACGCCCGTATTCCAACACCATCATGTTCTTTCCAACTTCCCCAAGCCCTCCAAGGGGAACAATCCTAAGTGTTTTTTCTGTCATCTCTCTTTCGCTCCAATCAAAAATCCCGCCGGCATAGTTTTGCCCGTCGGGGAAATTTCCTCCCAGTTATCCAGTTGTGATGTGTACCCAACCAGTTTTTCAGGCGAAGTTCCTGCGGCCCAAAGGCCCCCTTAAGACAATCCGACTTTTTTTCTAGCGAGAAGTTTATCACAGGCAGGGCATGCTGTCAAAGCACGCCTGCCAGTGCAAATGCGGGCATCACCACGCCGAAAAGCGCGTACAGAGCCAGCGCGGCCACAGTCGGGGCCAGCGCCACCGGCAGCCAGCGCAGTACCCGCTTTCCGGCCGGCCAGAGGTTCCCCAACGCAGCAGCCCAACCCCACATTCCGGCTGCACACGCCAGCGCCAGCGGCGCCAATGCCGGGAAAAGATAGCGCCCCTGATGTTGCACAAATTCCAGGTTATATCCCAGGTATTGCAGCAGAATGGCCACTGCCGTCGCTGTTAGCAACGCCACGCCCTCGCGCTGCCATGCCGAAAAATGCGGGCGTTGCCCGAATGCGATGGCGAGCCCGGCCACCATCAGCAGCGAAAACGCCGCTAGCAATCGATACGTGCGAACGCCCATCAGCACGCCCATCCAGCCAAACTGCCCCCAGAAGCTCTGGAAAGTAGTTTGCGCGAAACGCAAGCCAAATTCATAAACCCCGTAGCGCTGCAACCATTCGGCGCTGCGGGGCTGCCCAACCACAATCTCTGCATGGCGCTGCAGGCCGAGCACATCCGGCCAGCCATACACCAGTAGATTGCGTCCCCACCAGAGCGCGCCCAGAAGCAGGGCCGGCAGCATCAATTGCCACAATTCATACCAGTTCCAGCGCCGTCGCCGCGAGCGCAGCAGCAGCGCGAAAACCGCCAGCAGCGCGAGCACATACACAGTGGTTTTTGTCAGGAAGGCCAAGCCTATGACCAACCCCAGCGCCCTGCCGGTGGAGCGCCGCAGCAGCAGCCACAGCCCCAGCACCATCAGTAACTCGGCCAGAGCGTCGTTGTTCACCGCAGCCATCATGGCCACATGTTGGGGCAGAAAAGCGAAAAAACCCACCGCGCCCAGCGCCAGTGCCGGCTGGCGCGGAAAGAGCGCCTGAGCGCACAGCCCGGCGAAGAACAGCGCCGCGCCCCCCAGCGCCAACGAAAACAGGCGCAAGGCCAGCAGCGAGCCGCCCGAGAGCATGAACAGCGGCGTGGCCAGCAGATAATACAGCGGCGGTTGGTGACCCTCATAGCGCAGCGCATCCACCGCCATTCCTGCGGGGAAACCGCGCGCGGTCAATTGGCTGAGATACGCCTGGTCGTAATCCCCGCGCTGCAACACCGGCAACCTTCCGGTCTCGGCCAACCCGCGAATGTAGTTGTAGTGCGCCGGCTCATCCGGCGCTTGCCAAGCGGGGGTATTGACGGCGTATAACGCGCCGATTATCAGATAGGCCAGCAGGATGAACCCGGTGCCGACACGGATAGCGCGGGAGGATTCCATCGGCGCGCCGGGTCAGCCCAACCGATTCATCTCTTCAATGACGATGCTCTCGTCCAACTTCCGGAAGAGCGGCGCGGGCGGGCGCAGCGCCTGCCCCGCCTCCAGTTCACTTGGCTGCCAGCGGCCGGTGGCGTCCTCGTCCGAATAGACCAGTGCGGTGTGAGAGCGCTCGCTTTCCCGATAACTCTCGATGTCCTGCTCGCCAAACAGCTTTCCATCGTAACCCAGATAACTGTGCAACTGCTCGGAGCTGAAGGGGATAAACGGGGAAAAAATAATTTTCAGCGAATCGACCGCGCGCAGCGCCGTGTACACCGAACGCGCCGCGACCGCCCGGTCGCTCTTGATGCTGAACCACGGCGCTTGCTCCTCCAGATATTTGTTCACCTCACCGGCCAGTCGCAAGGCTTCCTGTAGCGCCGCGCGCAGTTTGACAGCGCCCAACAGTTCACCGACAGAATCAAACCCGTCTGCGATTGCGTCCAGAAGCTGCCGGTCCTCCGCCCGCAGCTCTCCCGGAACAGGCACGCGTTCCTCAAAATGCTTGTAGGCGAAACTCAGAATTCGATTTGCGAGATTCCCCCAAGTAGCTACCAGTTCATCATTGTTGCGCTGCTGAAATTCAGCCCAGGCCCAATCGCTATCTTTGGATTCGGGCATATTTATCGTCAGATAAAAGCGCACCGCGTCGGCGCCATAGCGCTCCACCACGTCCAGCCCCCAAACAGCCCAGTTTCGGCTGCCGGAAATCTTGTCGCCTTCCAGATTCATAAACTCATTCGCGGGGACGTCAAAGGGCAGATTGAGCCTCTCGCCACTGTCATCCGCGAAAAGCCGGCCCACACCGGCCAGCTCGGCCGGCCATATCACCGCGTGGAAGGGGATGTTGTCTTTTCCGATGAAATAGTAGCTGCGCGCCTCCGGGTCGTACCACCAATCCTGCCATGCCGCCGGTGTGCCTCTGTTCTTTGCCCATTCAATGGAGGCCGACAAATACCCGATGACCGCCTCAAACCACACGTAAAGGCATTTGCCCTCCCAGCCATCGAGCGGCACCGGGATGCCCCAGTCGAGATCGCGCGTAATCGCGCGGCCATGCAACCCGGTCTCTTCCACCGTGTAGCGCGACGGTTTGATTACATTTGGACGCCAGTGCTCCTTATCAGCTGCCAGATATGCGCTCAACTGTGGGGTAAGTTTGGCAAGGTCAAGAAAAAAATGCTCAGTATCGCGCAGCTCCAAAGAGAGGTTGCCGGTCTTGGAACGCGGTTTAATCAGCTGCGTACCGTCGAGCATGCTTCCGCATCCATCGCACTGGTCACCGCGCGCGTTCTCGTACCCACACAGATAGCAGGTGCCCTCCACGTAGCGGTCCGGAAGAAAACGCCCCTCCTGGGGTGAATACCATTGCGCCTCTGTCTTCCGATACAGGTATCCGTTTTCTAGCAGACGGCTGAAAATCGTCTGCGCGACCATGAAGTGGTTCTCTGAATGAGTGGTGGTGAAAAGGTCGTACGTCAGTCCGGTTTTCTGGAACAGCTCCAGAAAACGATGATGATAATGCTCGTAAACCTGCTGCGCGCTTTTGCCCTCTGCGTCGGCTCGCACCGTTATCGGAGTGCCGTGCGCATCAGAACCGGAAACCATCATCACGCGGTTGCCCCGCAGGCGGTGATAACGCGCGAAGATATCCGCCGGTAGATAAGCGCCGGTGATATTGCCAACATGAATCTCGGCGTTCGCGTAGGGCCAAGCGACGGCTACAAGGATGTTCCGCGACATAATCTAATTATGCTCAGCAACAAAAAAACCGCCAGTCGAGGCTGGCGGATGGATTTGCGACAAGTTTCAACCCGGCCTGGCGCTGACCTACCCCGGCGGCTGCTACCCGGCCTTAATTGCGGCGAGAACCTCTCCGCCGTGGTTATCCGGCTTCACCTTCGACCAGGCCTTGGCTACTCTGCCGCGCTCATCGATGAGATACGTTATGCGGTGCATTCCCATGTACGCGCGCCCGTAGTTCTTCTTTTCGCCCCAGGCGCCGTACTCCACAGACATTTCCTTGTCGCCGTCAGACAGCAGCAGAAAGGGTAAATTGTGCTTCGCGATGAAGTTGTCGTGCGAATTCAGACTGTCGCCACTGACGCCCAGGATGGTTGCTCCTGCCTCCCGGATGTCATCGTGGCAATCGCGGAAGCTGCACACTTCACGGGTACAGCCGCTGGTGTTATCTCGTGGATAAAAAAAGACAACTGCCTTTTTGCCGATGAAGTCTTTCAGCGAGATAGTCTGGCCGTTAGAGGCCGGCAGCGAGAAGTCGGGCGCTTGGTCGCCTTCCTTGAGCGCCATCATAGCACCTCAATAGGAGTGAAACTCGGGGTCACCACCAACATAGCGTCACAGTCACAAAAAAGCCGTCAGGCCGAGTATTCTCGCAGCATGCGCGCGCGTCGGGGGTGCCGCAGCCGGCGCAACGCCTTTCCTTCAATCTGACGGATGCGCTCGCGCGTTAATCCAAATTTGCGCCCCACCTGTTCCAAGGTGTGCGCCTTCCCGTTCGGCAGCCCGAAACGCATGCGCAAAATGCAGGCCTCGCGCGGCGAAAGCGTGGCCAGCACCTCTTCAACCTTTTTCTGCAGCAGGTTCTCGTGCGCGGTCTCGCCAGGCGGTGGCAGGCGGTCATCCTCTATGAACGCGCCCAGCTCGGTTTCGCCATCCTCGCCGGCCGGTTGCTCCAGTGACATGGGCTGCCACGAGACCTTGAACATCCAGCGCACCTTTTCCGGTTCCAGGTCCAGTTCCTCGGCAAGTTCCTCCGCCGTGGGCTGCCGGCCGTGGCGCTGCTCCAGCATGTAAGCGGTTTTGTACAAATTACGGATGCGGTCGTTCATGTGCACCGGCACGCGAATAGTACGGCTCTGGTCCGCCACGGCGCGCGTGATTGTCTGCCGTATCCACCAAGTGGCATATGTGCTGAAACGGAAGCCGCGGCGGTAATCGAACTTTTCCACCGCCTTCATCAGCCCTAGATTGCCCTCCTGAATCAGGTCGAGGAACGGCACGCCCTGGCTGACGTATTTTTTTGCGATTGAAACCACGAGCCGAGTATTCGCCTTGATGATGTGGGCGCGCGCCAGTCGGCCATCTTCCACCTCTGCCTGAAAGCTGTCGCGGCGCTTGTTAGAATGGCGGCCGCCGGCAATCAAGCGAGCTGCCGCTTTCTTTCCGCGCTCGTAGCGCTTGGCCAGGTCGACCTCTTCCTCGGTTTTCAGCAGCGGCACGCTGGCCATTTCTTTCAGATACAGACCCACGCTGTCGTCCACCGATATATGCGAGAGGTCGAACATCGCGTATCCGAACTTATACCCGCGCTCTTTGTGGTCATCATGCTCGACCGCATCCGCCGCTTCCTCCGGCTCATCGAGCTGAATCTCAATCCCGGCATCGTGGAGAAAATTGAACAACTCCTCCAGCAGGCTGGCCGACTCCTCCGCCTGCGGAAAGAGCTGCAATATATCTTGCGTGGTGAGATAGCCGAGCTCACTCGCGCGGTCCACCAACTCTGTCAGCATTTCTGAGGATTCTTCAATCACTAATTCGAGCATCTGCGCTCTCCCTTAATCCGCTTCCAGTAATTCCTGCAGCACGGCGAAACGCGCGTCGCCGCTTTCGCGCGAACATGCGCAGCCGTCCAGGTTCCAATCCTGGCCACAGGCGGGGCACAGGCCATTGCAATCCGGGCTGCACAGCGCCTGTATAGGTTCTTCCACCAGCAGCTGTTCGCGCAGCAGCGGTGCCAGGTTCAACACGCAATCGTCATCAATCGTCCATTCCGCTTCCGGCTCCGGGGGATAGGTGTACAATTCGGAGATGCCCACTTCTGCCTGCCGCGCATACGCGGCAAGGCAACGCACGCATTGCATATCGCGGGTGGTATCGATTGTGCCTTCGACGAGTATCCCCGGCGGGATGCGGGTGAGCTGCGCCTCGCCGGACAGCCGCTCCAGCATCAGGTCCGCAGCCACCCCAACCTGCTCGCCCGAAAAGCGTATCTCCCGGCTGAAACCCACGCTCCTGTTGAGCACATGGCCAACGTTTAGCCTTAACATCTCTGAGTAAGTATTCGCCAGAATGGATCTCTCTTTTTGGAGGCGATTTTTTCAGCGCTACTGCACTCAGGGGAAGCCCAATGTGGAGTATATCACGCCCGCACCCCAAAGTCAACTGTCAGAACGGATATCCCCCATATGTGGGAGTGTGACGGAAAGAAGGCCGGATATCTGAGACTGGCGCGGTTATGGCAGAGGACGTTCTAGAAATCGTGCTGGCCACGCGCAATCGCCACAAGCTGTTGGAATTCAAGCGGCTGCTGACGCGGTTGTGGGTGCGCTGGCTGAGGCTGACCGATCTGCGAATCGACGCCGAGGTCGCCGAAAATGGCGTCACTTTCGCCCAGAACGCGGCGCAAAAGGCGCGCGAATACTGCCGCCTGAGCGGGCTACCAACGCTGGCGGATGATTCCGGGCTGACGGTGGATGCCCTCGGTGGAAGGCCCGGGGTGCACAGCGCGCGCTACGGGGGGCCGGGAGCAACACAGGCCGCGCAATGGCAGCAGCTGCTGCGCGAGATGCGAGCGGTGCCGTGGGGGCAGCGCGGCGCGCAATTCCGCTGCGCGCTCGCCCTCGCTCGCCCAGGCCATCCGGAATTGCTCACCGCGCAGGGCGTATGCCACGGCATGATAGCGCTGCAGCCGCGCGGCACAGGCGGCTTCGGTTACGACCCGCTTTTCTACTTGCCCGAATGCGGCGTCACGATGGCAGAGCTGACGCCGGAGCAGAAAGACCGCATCAGCCATCGCGGTCGCGCCGCGCGCGCCATCGCGCCGCAGATTGCCGCGCTTCTGGCACGGGAAAGTTGATGCGGGATTATCATCATTTCACAGCCCCCATAAACCCATCCACCACCGCGCCCACCGCTTCGGCGCGTTCCAACATTACCATGTGCCCGGCAGCGGGCACGATTTCCAGCGTCGCGCCATCAATTTGCTCGGCAAGATAACGCGAGTATTTCAGCGGAGTCAGACGGTCCAACTCGCCACAGATCACAGCAGTGGGGCCATTCCACTGCCCGATGCTGTTGAGCACATCGAATCTGTTGCACGCGACGAAATCGCCATAAAGCACTTCCGGAGCAACTTCCAACATACGCTGCTGCGCCGCCCCCACGAGGTCAGCGAGTGCATCCGGTGCAAAACCCCATTCCAGAATCAAATCCACCGCGCCGGAGAAATCAGCAGGGATGCCGTCCAGAATCCGCGCCGCCACGGTCAGCCGCGCGCCGGTTGAAACCAATATCAACCCGCTCAGCCGTTGCGCCTGCTGCAAAGCCAGCAGCTGCGCCACGCCGCCGCCCATCGAGTGCCCCGCAATGACCGCCCGAGAAATCGTCAGCTCGTCCAGCAGCGCCACCACCGCGCGCGCATAATCGCTCAGGTTCTCGCGCCCCGCGCCCGCTGAGCGCCCATGCCCGGGTAGGTCGAGGGCAATGGCTGGATATTCCTGCGCATGGCGCATGTTGAGAGGCCAGGACAAATGATTGCCACCGGCTCCATGGATCAGAACCAACGGCGTGTGATTCTCAACCGCGCTGGATAGCGTAAAAAAGACCTCTTGCCCTTCAAATGTAAAGTCTGGCATTATGAGCACCTGCATCCACAAACACAAAACACCCGACTTGCAGCGGGTATTCTTTTATATTTTCAACACGTAACTATTCAGGCATGTCACTGCGAGGGGCGTTTTTTTCGAAGTTGAAAATCCAGCGCCGTTTGCTGGGCAGTCTCCCAGACGCTCAAGGAGATTGCCCCACCTTCGGTGGGATCTTCGACTTCAGCGGAAGAAACACCGCTTCGCAATGACATTTCGAGGGTAGGCTGAATAGTTACTTCAACACGTCGACAGGAATGACCAGCGATCAGAATAACCCACGCACCGAATCCTCCACCAGAGCCATCAGCGGCCCGGGCAGCAACCCGAACGCTAAAGTGGCGACCGCCGTCAGCGCGACGGTGAAATTCAACGGGCGCGGCGTGACGGCCAGTCCGGCCCCCGCTCTCATCCACATAAACACAATCACGCGCAAATAATAGTAGGCGGAAATCAGCACCGTGACAACGCCGACCAGCACCAGCCATGTGTATCCCGCTGCCAGCGCAGCGCTGAAAACATAAAACTTCGCCATAAAGCCCATTGTGGGCGGCAATCCGGTCAACGAGAGCATAAACAGCGCCATCGCCATCGCCAGCCCCGGGCGCGTGCGCGCCAGCCCGGCATAATCGCTGATTTCACTCCCCATCCCCTCGCCCTTCTCGACCGCCATCACAACCGCCCAGGCGCCGATATTTGTCAGCGCGTACGCCGCCAGGTAAAAAATCACGGCGCTGGCGGAAAAATCAGAGAGCGCCCCCTTCCCGCCGGGCAGGACAGCCAAAAACACATAACCGGCATGCGCGATAGACGAATACGCCAACATGCGTTTAACCGAAGTTTGGGAGATGGCGGCCACATTCCCCACAATGGTAGAGAGCACGGCAAAGAGCGCCATCAGCGGGGCCCAGTCGGGGGTCAGCAAATGGAAGGCGTCAAAAAAGACGCGCACCAAGGCCGCAAAACCGGCCGCCTTTGCACCGACCGACATGAAGGCGGTCACCACCGCCGGAGCGCCTTCGTACACATCCGGCGTCCACATATGAAATGGCACGGCTGCCACCTTGAACGACAACCCCACCAGCATCAAGCCAATCCCGGCCAGCAGCAACGGGCTGGCTCCAGAGATGGCGATTGCGGCCCCAATCGCGGCAAAACCGGTCGCCTGCGTGGCGCCATAAACCAGCGCAATCCCATACACCTGGAAGGCGGAAGAGAACGCGCCCAGAAGAAAATATTTTAGCGCCGACTCTTCCGAATCAGCGCGGGGACGCGCGAAACCCGCCAGCACATAGAGCGGAATCGAGAGCATTTCCAACGCCAAGAAGACCACGATCAGGTCTTTGGCCATGCCCATCACCATCATGCCAACGACGGAGAACAGCAGCAGCGCATAAAACTCGCCGCGCTCAATTCCATGTTGTTTTAGATAATTGAGCGCCAGCAGCACGGCCAATGCGCCGCTGCCTAGAAAAATCAGATGGAGCAGATTGGAAAAACCATCGATGGCCAACATGCCACCAAAAGCTTCCTCGCGCTGCCCAAGGTTGGACGCCACCACGGCGAACGTGATGACCAGTCCCGACAGCGCCAGCCAGCCCGTAATATGCCTGCTGCCTTTCGGCGCCCACAGGTCCAGCAGCAGCAGGCCACAGGCCCATGCAGAAAGAAACAGAAGGGGAAGCGTGGCGGCGAGATTAAGATCGGGTATTGTCATCGACTATCCAGCGCGCGCAAGACGTAGTTTTCCTCACAGTTAGTGCATCACCAGCGCGGTTCCGGCATCCAGCGCAGCCGTGAGTTGCTCCACCGACGCGCCGATCAAATTAAAGAACGGGCGCGGATAAAGGCCAATCCAAAAGATGAGCGCAAGCAGCGGAAGCAGCACCACGATTTCACGCCAATTCAAGTCTTTCAGCGTTTCGTTTTTCGGGTTGGTGACTGCGCCCAGGAACATTTTCTGGAACATCCACAGCATATAGATCGCTGCCAGAATCACGCCGAAGGCCGCGAATATACTGTAGGCATAAGAACCGAGCGCTTGCGACCCAAATGCCCCGAGCAGAATGGTGAATTCTCCGACAAAGCCGTTCAGGCCAGGCAAACCCATCGAAGACAGCACCACAATCAGCGTCATGGCGCCGTACAACGGCATCACTGTCCACAGGCCGCCAAATTCAGCCAGTTCACGAGTGTGTCGCCGCTCATAGGCCATGCCGACAATGAGAAAGAGCGCTCCCGTGGAAATGCCATGATTAATCATCTGCAGGATCGCGCCCTGAATGCCGCGATCGTTGAGCGCGAACAACCCCAGCATCACAAAGCCAAGATGGCTGACGGAGGAATAGGCGACCAACTTCTTCACGTCTTTCTGCGGGTAACACACGATGGCCCCGTAGATAATGCCTATCACGGCGAGCACGGCGATAGCTGGCGCAAAGTAGCGCGAGGCTTCCGGGAAGAGGCCCAGGTTAAAGCGTAGGAAGCCATAGGTACCCAGTTTCAGCAATACCCCGGCCAGTATCACCGAACCGGCGGTCGGCGCTTCCACGTGGGCATCGGGCAGCCAGGAGTGGAGCGGCCACATAGGTACCTTGATAGCGAAGGCGGCCGCAAATGCCAGGAAGAGCCAGCGCTGCACCCCCGGCGGAATCCCGCCCATGGCTGCCAACGCCGGGTAGGCGAAAGTCCCCTGCACCGTTCCCAGCCAAAGCACGGCCACCAGCATCAGAATCGATCCGGCCATCGTGTACAGGAAGAATTTGATAGCTGCGTAAATTCGGCGTTTGCCGCCCCAGATGCCGATGAGGAAATACATTGGCACCAGCGTAAATTCCCAAAAAATGTAGAAAAGGAAGAGGTCAAGCGCCACCAACACCCCGGTCATGCCGACTTCGAGGAGCAGAAAGAAAATCATGTATTCTTTGACGCGCTCTTCAATGGCCGTCCAGGACGCGAACATGGCAATCGGGGTGAGCAGGGTGGTGAGCAGGACCAGCAGCACGCTCAGGCCATCTAGCCCCAGATGGAAATCGATGCGCCAGTTACTGCCAATCTGGATCCACGGCGCGCGCACCACCAGTTGCAAACCCGGGTCAGTGGAATCAAATTGCGCCAGCATTACCAACGAGAAGGCAAAAGTGAGTAGGGCTGTGCCCACTGAAATCCAGCGGATCAGGTCTTTGCGCTCTTTGTTTATCAACAGAAGCGCAAGCACACCCGCTAGCGGAAAAAACGTCACTACGGTCAGCGTAGAAGTCAGGTAACGATAGAATTCAGCCATAAGGGTTCCTTTTGCGATCTCCGGCCGCGCGCAGTCTGTAACTGCGTGTGGCTGACGGACGTCAGTTCACCAACATCATCCCGAGCACAGCAATCACGCCGAGCATGACCCCGAGGGCGTAGTTGCGCACATATCCGGTCTGGAGCGGGCGCAGTATTCGAACCGCGAAAGCGCGCACCAAAAGTGCCAACCCATCGAAGAAACGATCAATGCCGCCCTTATCCACCGGGCCAGAAAGCGCCGCAGCCACACTGCGAAAGGCAGCCGCAATCACGCGGTCGTGTACAAAATCATGCCAGAAATCCCAATCCACCTGGAAGGCCAGGAAGCGCGCTTGCCATTCGTACAGGCGCAGAATCGTCGCCGCGTACAATTCATCCACATACCATTTAGCGTGCAAAAAGTTGAAAACCGACCCCAGCACGCCCTGCAATTGGTCTGGTGCAGTCGCGTTTTCCAACGGGCGCCTGTGATACACCCTGACCCCCAGCCAGATGGCCGCCAGCGCCAGCACGGTGGAACTGAGCGCCACACTCAGGTTGAAATCTATGCCGTGGAAAAAGTGATGGGTGTGCTCCAGCCAGCGCCTCAGGGTGTGCAATCCAGGCAGATTGAGCGCACCGCCCAGCACCGAGAGCACCGCCAGAATAACCAGCGGCGTAGTCATCGTCGGCGGATTCTCAGTCGCATGTTCGGCAGCGGACGAACGCGGCTGCCCAAAAAACACCATCACGATTTGACGCGTCATATAAAAAGCGGTGAAGATGGCTGCCAGCGCCAACAAAATATACACCGCCACGCCATGCCAGTGCCCTTCCACCATGCCCACATGCCACGCATCCGCAAGAATTTCATCTTTAGACCAGAAACCGGCCAGCGGGAAAACCCCCGCCAGCGCCACAGCGCCAACCAGGTACACCCAGAATGTGAGCTTCATGCGGTCTTTGAGGCCGCCCATGTTGCGCATATCCTGCGCATCGCAGTGAGCGTGGTGCGCCCCAGACGGGTAGTCTTCACCCGCCACTCCGCGCGCCGCGGATTCGGAAGCCGCCGCTCCGTGCTCCACGCCGTGAATCACAGACCCAGCGGAAAGGAACAAGAGCGCCTTGAAAAAGGCATGCGTGAGCAAATGGAACATCCCGGCCACATAGCCGCCCAGCCCCACCGCAGCCACCATAAAGCCCAGTTGGCTGATGGTCGAATACGCCAGCACACGCTTGATATCCCATTGCGCCACCGCGATCGTACCAGCCATAAAAGCCGTGCCCGCGCCCAGCAGCGCCACTGTCATCTGCGAAACCGGCGCGAGAGAAAAAATTGGCGCTGAACGGGCGATCATATAAATCCCGGCGGTGACCATCGTGGCTGCGTGAATCAGCGCCGAGACCGGGGTGGGGCCGGCCATGGCATCGGGCAGCCAGACAAAAAGCGGGATCTGGGCAGACTTTCCGGCTGCCCCCACCAGAAAGAGCAGCGTAACCGCAGTCGCCAGACCGCCCACTTCCGCACCGTGATGTTCAAAAAAGTGGAGCACATCGTCAAATTGCAACGACCCCACCGCGCCAAAAATCAGGAACATGGCAATTAGGAATCCCAGATCGCCCACCCGATTGACCACAAAAGCCTTGCGCCCGGCGCGTGCATTGCCGACGTTGTCATCGCCCTTGTCGTACCAGAAGCCAATCAGCAAATAGGAACACAGCCCCACGCCTTCCCAACCGACGAACAGCATCAAATAATTGTCGCCGGACACCAGCACCAGCATCATGGTGACAAACAGGTTGAGAAAGACGAAAAAGCGCGCGAAGCGCGGGTCTCCATGCATATAGCCGATGGCGTAGATGTGAATGAGCGCGCCCACACCGGTGACCAGCAGCATCATCGTCACCGACAGCGTATCCACCCGCATTTGCCAGGGCAGGTGCATATCGCCGATGGTGATCCAGTCCGCCAGCAGCACTGTTTCGGCGTGGAAGTGGTTTCCGGACAGAGCCAGCATCTGCAGCACGGCAATCACAAACGCCGCGGCGGTCGCGCCACTGGCAACAATGCCAATCCGTTTTTCATCCAGCCAGCGCCCAAAGGCTGCATTGATGAGCAGCCCGGCCAGTGGAAAGGCAAGAATTAGTGGAACAAGCTCGAACATCGTGGTTCGCTATCCCCTCAACAGATTGACTTCGTCCACATCTATGGACGCCTTCGAGCGGAAAATGGCGACGATGAGCGCCAGCCCCACCGCCACTTCTGCCGCGGCCACCGTCATCACAAAGAAGACCAGGATTTGCCCATCCAAAGCCCCGAACTGGCGCGCATAAGCGACAAAAGCTAGGTTGGCCGAATTGAGCATTAATTCAATCGCCATGAAAATAACGATCGCATTGCGCCGCACCAACACGCCGACAACCCCAATCGAAAACAGGATCGCCGAGAGCGCCAGATAATAAGTCGTCGCTATCATGATCGCTTTGAGGGCCTCCGCCGACGGCGGCGTTCATCCACCGCTGTCAACACAACCACGCCCACCATCGCGGTCAGCAAAAGCAACGAGGTCGCTTCGAACGGAAAGAGATATTCCTGAAACAACAGCTGCCCGATAGCGGCCGGGCTGCCGTAACCGGCGGCGTTTTCCAGCGGCCCAGGCCACGCGCCAGTGACCTGTGTCGCCACCACATAGCCCGCAAAGCCCAACAGAGCCAGCACCAGCACAATCGCTAGCGGCTGCTGCCAGCGGAGTCTGTAGGTGGGCTGCCGCAGTCGCTCCGCGCCAAGCAGCATGATGACAAACAGGAACAGCACCATGATCGCCCCGGCGTACACCGTCACCTGCACCATGGCGATGAAGGGCGCGCCCAGCAACAAATAAAACGCGGCTACGACCGCAAAGTTCACCACCAAAAAAAGCGCTGAATAAATCGCATTGGAACTGAGCAACATTCCCAGAGCGGCGAAAACAGCAATTGTGCCCAGCGCGATGAAGAGAACAAATTCAACCGTCATGACGTCAGTCCGGGTCCTGCATATCGGGAATTGGCCGGTCTAACGTCCCCGGCTGCACCTGTATCGGCGTACTTGCAGCAGCACCCTCGGCGCCCACAAGCAGTTTCTCTTTGGTGTAGATTGCGCTCTCGCGGTCATAAAACGAGAGCTCATAATCATGCTCAAGGACGATCGCCTCGGTCGGGCACGCGTCCTCGCAAAAGCCACAGAAGATGCAGCGCAGCATGTTTATTTCGTACACCGAGGCAAACCGTTCGCCCGGAGAGAAGCGCGCCGCATCATTGTTCTCATCCGCCTCCACGAAGATAGCATCCGCCGGGCAAGCAGCAGCACAGAGCGCGCAACCGATGCATTTTTCCAGCCCGTTTTGATAACGTTTTAGCTCATGGCGCCCTTTGAAACGCGGGCGCACCGGGCGCGTGACCTCCGGATACTCGACCGTTATCGGCGGCTGAAACAGGTGTTTGAAAGTGGTTCCCAATCCCTTGATGATCTCAGTCACCATCATCGCAATCCTCTAACCGCCCAGCACTATCGCCGTTGCGGTGACCACCACGTTCGCCAGGGAGAGCGGCAGCAACACCTTCCATCCAAATGCCATGAGTTGATCGTAGCGCAGCCGCGGCAGGGTCAGGCGCAACCAGATCATCACGAAAAGAAAGGCAGCCGTTTTCGCGCTGAAATAAAGTATCCCCAGCCAAGGCATCTGTTCCACAAATGGCCCCAGATATCCGCCAAAAAACAGCGTGGCGGCAATCGCACTCACCGCCATCATTTTGATATATTCCCCCATGAAAAAGAGCGAGAATTTCATTCCAGAGTATTCGGTGAAGTAGCCTGCAGTCAACTCTTGCTCGGCCTCCGGCATGTCGAAGGGCGCGCGATTGACCTCCGCCAGACCGGCCAGAAAGAAAACCAGCGCGCCGACGGGCTGCCAGACCACGTACCAGGTGGCGTGCTGCTGCGCTGCGATGATGCCCTGCAGGCTCATGGTGCCGGCCAGCAAAATCGGGCCGATGATGGCGAGGCCGAGCGCAATCTCATAGCTAATCATCTGCGCGGAGGCGCGCAGCCCGCCCATGAGCGAATACTTGTTGGCGGAGGACCAGCCCGCGAGCACAATGCCATACACCGCGACCGAAGCCACCGATAGGATGTAGAGCAGCCCAACGTTCAAATCGCTGATGCCGAGGCGGACAACGCGCCCAAACAACTCGACATCCGGCCCAATCGGCACCACCGCCATTATCACCATCGCCGGAACCATTGTAAGAATAGGCGCGAGGAAGAACAGCACTTTGTCCGCGCCGGCGGGAACTAATTCCTCCTTGAAGAGCAATTTTATGCCATCTGCGGCGGGCTGCAGCAGACCCCACGGCCCCACCCGGTTCGGGCCCTTGCGCACTTGCATAAAGGCCGCGATTTTGCGCTCCGCCAGCGTCAGATAGGCGAACGCGGTCGCCAGCACGAAAGCCAGCAGCGCGCTTTTTATCAGCGCTTCAATCACAATGCCGGTCACGTTGCTCATGATTCCACCTTGCGCAACACAGCCGGCGTAATGCACGCAAGCGGCGGCCCACCGAGGCTGCGCGGCAGCAACACGGCGCCCTGGGGCGGCCGGTCACTGACACGGGCTGCCAGCTCCCAATCATGGCCATTGACGCGCAGAGCGACCCGGTCGCCGCTGCCCACGTCAGCGCGATTCGCGTCTGCCATGTTCAGTTCAATGTACGCCTCGGGCAAGCGCGGATGCATGATTTCAGAGCGGGCGATTGCGCTGCCGCGGTCGTACAATAGCGTGACCGGAACGGCCAGCAAATCGCCGGAGGCCACGGCGGGCGGATGCACATCCCCACGCGGCAGATCGTGGCCCATTTCGGCTCGCGTGGGAGTCTGTACGCCCAATCCGGCGGTGTTCGGAAACGAAGCGCCGCCATAGTAGCTGTCGCGCCCACCGACATGCGGCCATTGCTGCTCCACGGCCGCCAGCCGCTCGAAGGTGATGCCCGCGTAATGCGGAATGGCAGCCGCAATCTGGCGCATCACCGCTGCGGCCCCCGTGGGGGCAGCCCCCAGCCCCAACGTTTCGCTCAGCCGCGCAAATACCTGCCAATCGGGCAGAGTCTGCCCGCGCGCGGGCAGCGCCGGATAGAATCGTTGCACGCGACGGTCACCGCTGGTGTAACTACCCTCACGCTCGGCAAACGCCTGCGCCGGCAGCACCACGTCCGCGCGGCGAGCGCTCTCGGTGCTGAATAGTTCGCTCACCACCACAAATGCATCCTCCGGGAGCACGTCACCATCACCGACCGGGTCTGCTCCCGCCAAAAGCACCACGCCCGCGCCGGCGGTGAATTCTGGCACGGGCATGCCCGCCGAGCGAACGCCCATGTCCCACGCGCCCTGCGTGTTGTTTCCCGGCCAGACGGGAAGCAACCCGCTGCCGACGCGGCCCACGTGCCCGCCGGTAATGAGTAAATTGGCGCAGGCTTGCGCCAGGGCGCTCGAGCCGGAATAATCCAGCCCTTCACTGCCAAAGATGATTATCATGTTCTCGGCCGCCGCAATCGCGCGCGCGGCTTCCGCCACGCGCGTGTTATGCTGCGCGACAATACTGCTCGCCAGCCCGGCCTCGCCGCCGGAAATCGCGTGCGTGAGCGCCAGCACGGTGCGCACCTCGTCGCCATAGCGGTAGCGCACGCTGTTGGTGGCGCAGCGGTCGAGTTTCGTCTCGCGCGCGTTGGCAACAATCAGCGTGGCACGGCTCTTATCGGCGGTTGCACCCGCTTTGTTGGCGGCTTGCCGGATCTTAAACCACCACAGCGGCGCTTCCTCAGCCAGATCGCTCGCCACCACTAGAATGACCGTGTCGGCGCCAAGTTTCGCGAGGTCTGTGCCCACTCCCACGCCCACTTGCTGCGCCAGCTCGCCGCCACCCATGCGTCCAGGCCACTGCGCCGCGCGGCCACCCACGCCCTCGAGAAGGGTGCGGAAAGTGAACAGGTCCTCATTTGCCAGTCGTTCTCCAGCCAGCCCGGCCACCTCTCCGCCAGCAGCGCGCAGCCTTTCGGCAACCAGCTGCAGCGCCTGCTCCCAGCTGCTCTCCATCAGTTGGTCATTCCTCCGCAACAGCGGGACGGTCAATCGCTCCGCACTGCCGACGAAATGATGCCCAAAACGGCCTTTGTCACACAGCCAAATTTCGTTCACCTTTTCGTTCTGGCGCGGCATGACGCGTTTGATGATAGCCTCCCCGTCCCTGCCCGAGCGGCGCGTGTTCAAGTGCGTGTTGCAGCCCACTGCGCAGTGCGGGCATATGGAGGGCGCGTGCTGCAATTCCCATGGCCGCGCGCCGAAACGGAAATCGGCGCTGGTGAGCGCGCCAACCGGGCATATGTCCGTGGTGTTGCCGGAGAAATGGCTGTCGAAGCCGGGCTCAGAAAAGGTGACAATCTGCAGCGCGCGCCCGCGTTGATCGAAGCCTATAACCGGCTCCCCGACCAGTTCATCCTGAAAACGGGTGCAGCGCGCGCACTGGATGCAACGCTCGCGGTCAAGGAAAATTAGGTCGCCCAGAGGCACGCGTTTCTGCAGCTGCATTTTCTCGTCGAAGAGATAACGCGATTTCCCGGGCCCATGCCGCATGGTCAGGTTTTGCAGCGGGCACTCGCCGCCCTTGTCGCACACCGGGCAATCGAGGGGATGCGACGTCAGTAGGAATTCGACGACATCTTTACGCGCGCGCGTCACCTTTTCGCTGGCGCTGCGCACCTGCATCCCCGCCGAGACCGGCACGGTGCACGCAGTCTGCAGTTTCGGCATCCAGTTTATTTTCGCCTCGCCGTGCTCGTCCAATTGCAACTCACCGCTTTCGCGGTCGCGCAGCGGCGTACCCACCTCCACCAGGCACATGCGGCACATGCCGACCGGCTCCAGCTTAGGGTGATAGCAGAAGACGGGGATATCGTTATCAGCGCGCTTGGCAGCCTCGACAATCAGAGTGCCCGCGGGCACGGTGACCGAATGCCCGTCAATCTTGAGTGTGATTGAGTCAGCCATCTAGTCGCATCTCATCCACTTCGGCTCGCTTCTGGCGTATTCCCATTCCCTGCCCCGTTCCCGAAATCATCCCCGAACAGTTCCAGTCCGGAGACCACCGCGCTGATGGAAAACTCACCCAGCGGGCACAGGCACTTTCCGGCAATCTGCTGCGCCACCTCGCGGAGCAGAGCTATATCCGCAAGCGCGCCGCGCCCGTTATTTATGCGCTGCATCAGCCGGTCCATCCAGTAGGTGCCCTCACGACAAGGCGTGCATTTGCCACAGGATTCATGCTTGAAAAAGCGCGTGGTTTTGGCCGCTGCCCAGCTTATATCAACCGTCTCATCCATCACGATAACAGATGCCGAGCCGAGCTGCGAACCGACGCGCGGCAGGTCTTCATAGGTCATCGGCGTGTCCAGCACTGCATCGGTCGCGGGCAGAATCGGGGCGGATGCGCCCGACGGCATTATGGCCTTCAATTGCCTATCGCCGCGGATGCCGCCCGCCATATCGAAAATGAGTTCACGGAAGGTGATGCCAAGCGGGGCCTCGTAATTGCCCGGGTTCTTCGCGTGTCCGGAAAGGCACATCACTTTGGGGCCACAGCTTTTTTCCACACCGATGGAGCGGTACCACTCCGCGCCACGCGATATTATCAACGGCACGTTCGCCAGCGTCTCGGTGTTGTTCACCACCGTGGGTTGTTGGTACAGCCCGCGGTCAGCCGGAAATGGAGGTTTCAGCCGCGGCTGACCCAGCTTGCCCTCAATCGATTCCAGTAGCGCGGATTCTTCTCCACAGATATACGCTCCTGCGCCGAGATGATGGTGAATCTGTAACGAAAAATCACTGCCGAAAATCCTATCGCCGAGCAGAGCACGCTCGAGCAGCTGTGCAACCTGCTGCTGCAGCACCTGCGCCAGCTGCCAGAATTCTCCGCGGCAGTAGTTGTAGGCCACATGCGCCTGCGCCGCATATGCGCATATCATCAGGCCTTCCAGGAATTGAAACGGGTTGCGCTCCAGAATCTCGCGGTCTTTGAAAGTGCCCGGCTCGGATTCGTCCGAGTTGGCAACCACATAACGCGGGAAGCGATCGGAGAGGAACGACCACTTCAGCCCGGTGGGGAAGCCGGCACCGCCACGCCCGCGCAGCCCGGAATCTTTTACCAGGTCAATCACCTGCTGCGGCGACATCTGCGTGACCGCCTTTTCGAAAGCCTGAAAGCCGCCCAGACGCAGATATGCGTCCAGTTCAGCGATGTCCTCTTCGCCGGGGTTGCGGTGCCGCAGCAGCAAGAACTCATTCATTCGGACTCAGTTTCGCCCCTGCCGGCGCCGGCCGCGCGAAGCTCCTCCACAAGTGCCCGTACATCCTCTGCGCTCTGGCGCTCGTGGTAGCTGATGCCAGTGCCGTTCTGCAGCTGAAACATCGGTGCTTTATCGCACGCCGCCAGGCACATCACCGCCTCGACCGTGAACTGACCGTCCGCGGTGGTCTCGCCCAGTTTCACGCCCAGGTTCGCGCACACTTGCTCGGCGAATTCATCCGCGCCGCGCAGAGCGCAGGGCAAATCGGTGCAGATCTGAATGCGGTGCCGTCCACCGGGCTGTGCATATAAGAGCGTGTAAAAGCCGACAATGGATGCAACCTGCGTGGAGGATATATTCAGCAGCTGCGCAATTTCGTCCATGGCGGCGCGGGTCACATAGCCGTGTTCGCGCTGCGCCAGATGAAGCAGCGGCATCACGGCCGAACGCTTCTCTTCCGCCGGATAGCGCGCCAGTATGGCCTCGATTTCAGACGCATACTTCTCGCACAACTGCAGCGCAACTTTGGCGGGCGTCACCGGTCCACATCCCCCAGCACGATGTCAATCGACCCGATGATTGCAACCAAATCAGCCACCAGATGGCCTTCGGACATATGTGCGAGTGACTGCAGGTTGTGGAAGGAGGGCGTGCGGAAGTGCACCCGCGCGGGTTGCGCGCCGCCATCGCCGACCAGATAGCAGCCCAGTTCACCCCGGGGCGACTCCGTGGGCTGATAGACCTCGCCCTGTGGCGCGGTGAAACCTTCCGTCCAGTATTTGAAGTGGTGTATCAGCGCCTCCATGCTGCGCCCGAGTGCAGAGCGCGGCGGCGGCGCAAAGCGCCGGTCATCCGTCATGACCGCGCCGGGCTGCAGGCGGGCAAGCGCCTGGCTGATGATGCGCATTGACTGATGGAATTCGCGCATGCGCACGCGATAACGCGCGTACACGTCACATCCATCCTCCAGCGGCACGTCGAAATCATAGTGCTCATAGCCGCAGTAGGGCGCAGCGCGGCGCACGTCGAAGTTCACTCCGGAACCGCGTAGCGATGCGCCGGTCATGCCGCGCGCCAGGGCCTCATCCGCAGCGATGATGCCGACATCCACCGTGCGCCGCAGAAAGAGCGGGTTGCGCGTGAGCAGACGCTCGTAGTCGGCCAGCTTGCCCGGAAGGTATTCCAGAAAGGCCTCCACGGCGGGGACGAATTCTTCAGGCAGGTCGCGCCATACTCCGCCCGGGCGAACATAGGAGGTCATCATGCGCTGCCCGCCAATCAGCTCAAAGATATCGAGCAGGCGCTCGCGATCGCGGAAACAATAAATCAGGATGCTGCTCGCGTTCAGGTCCATCGCGGAGGTGCCCAGCCAGACCAGATGCGAGGAGATGCGCTGCAACTCGGCGCACAGCACGCGGATGACCTGCGCCCGTTCGGGAACATCGATGCCGCACAGCTTCTCCACCGCGAGGCAATACGTCAGGTTGTTACCGAGATTATTGAGATAATCCATGCGATCGGTCATCACCAGCGCCTTGAGGAAGGTCTTCGCCTCCATGTTTTTCTCGATGCCGGTGTGCAGGAATCCAATATCAGGGCGGCAGCGCACCACTTCCTCGCCATCCAGTTCCAACATCAAGCGCAACACTCCGTGCGTGCTGGGGTGCTGCGGCCCCAGGTTCAGCACCATGGTCTCCCCGCCGGCGGCGCGGTCGCCGAAGAGGGTCTTCAGCTCATCCACCGTGCCCTCGAATTCGCGCACCTGATTCATATCGGCTTCACTCCTGCGCGTAATCCTTGCGGAGGTCGATTTCACGCCAGTTGAACGAGAACTGGACTTCCTCGTAGCCTAGGGCATAATCCTTGCGCAGCGGGTGGCCCTCCCAGTCCGCGGGCATAAGAATGCGGCGCAGGTCAGGGTGACCGGTGAACTCAATGCCCATCAGGTCAAAGGCCTCCCGCTCCGGCCACTCGGCTGCCGGCCAGAGGCCGGTGACGCTGGGAAGCCGGGGCTCGCGTCCCGGGAGCAGCACGCGCAGGCGCAGGCGCGCATTGTGTTTGAGCGCGTGCAGCAAATAGGCAACAGCAAAGCGCGGTCGCTGCGGGTGATAGTCCACCGCCGCCAGATCGGCCAGAACGGAATAACCCAGTGCTGGGTCGTAGCGCAGGTCTCGGCAGATATGCAGCAACGCGCCGGCGGAGACCAGCAGCGTGGTCTCGTCGCGGAAAGAAATAATCTGCTCAATCGCATGCATATGCTTCTCGCGCAAAGAGGCTATGGTAGTATCGATGTGGGTCATCTGATTGTCACGCCCAGCGGGTGATGCTCTCGCCACGCACCTTTTCATGCAATTTAAGGATGCCGTCAATGAGCGCTTCGGGCCGGGGCGGGCAGCCGGCCACGTACACATCCACCGGCACGATTTCATCCACGCCCTGCACCAGTGCGTAGTTATTGAAGACGCCGCTGCACGAGGCGCAGTCGCCCATTGCCAGCACCCATTTGGGCTCAGGCATCTGGTCGTACAGCCGGCGCAGCACCGGAGCCATCTTTCGGCTGACGCGTCCAGCCACAATCATCAGGTCGCTCTGGCGCGGAGAAGCACGCATCAATTCCATGCCGAAGCGGCTGACATCATAGCTGGCCGCCTGCGTGGCAATCATCTCGATGGCACAACAGGCCAACCCGAAAAGCATCGGCCACATGGCGCCTGTGCGGCCCCAGTTCACCACTGTCTCCAGCGTGGTGGTGACAATGCCCAGATTGCCGAGCTTCTGTTCTGCGCCCATCGCTACCGTCGTGTTCCAACGCGGAATGGCGCGCGCAGCCTCACATTCATTCCCATTCCAGCGCGCCTTTCTTCCACACGTAGATGTAGCCCACTAACAAGATGGCGACGAATACCAGCATCTCAATCAGGCCGAACAGCCCGAGTTTTCGCAGCACCACCGCCCACGGGAGCAAAAAGATGACTTCGATGTCAAAGAGCAGGAACAGTACCGCGACAAGGTAAAAGCGCACCGGCATGCGCCGCACCGCGCTGCCGATGGGGGTCATTCCGGATTCGTAGGGCATCAACTTGACGGCACTGTCGCGGCGCGGCCCGAAAAGATGGCCCAGAGCCACCATAGCGACTGCCATCACGGTGGCCACCCCCAGCAAGATGGCAATAGGCAGATAATCGCTTAGCAGCTCTTGAGGTGGCATGTGCTAATGCGTTGCAGAATCCGCAGCCCCGGCGCTAACAAACGGTAATTGTGGGGGTTATCACAAACGTGTTCAGAGTTTATCACAGGCGGAAGGAGGCGTCAATAAACCGGCGTCCGCGCGGGTCAGCTCAGGTAATCGCGCAGTACGCGGCTGCGCGCAGGGTTGCGCAGTTTGCGCAGCGCTTTCGACTCAATCTGACGGATGCGTTCGCGCGTCACGTTGAAGTACTCGCCCACCTCCGCGAGGGTGTAGTCGCGCCCATCCACCAGCCCGTAGCGCAATTCAAGCACCTTGCGTTCGCGCCGGTTCAGCCCCTCCAGAGCATCGCCCAGATACTCGCGCAGAAGATGCGAATCGACCGTGGCCACCGGGCCGGGCACGAGGTCATCCTCGATAAAGTCACCCAGCTCGGCGCCGGCATCCGCGCCCACCGGCACCTCGAGCGACATCGGCTCTTGCCCCAGTCGCGTAATTTCGCTGACGCGTTCGCCGGCGTGGCGCAGTTTGCGCTCCAAGTCTGCCGCCAGCGGGCGCGCGTCGGCGCGGGTCTTTTCGATGGCGGCCTGATCTTCGGGCGCGAGCATCCCCATCTGCAGTGCAATCTCTTCGTCGGTAGGCTCGCGCGCGTTCTGTTGCACCAGTTCATGCCGGGCGCGCGCCACGCGGCTGATGGTTTCTATCATGTGCACAGGGATGCGGATTGTGCGGCCATGGTCAGCGATGGCACGGCTGATAGCCTGCCGTATCCACCAGGTAGCATACGTGCTGAAACGGTAACTGCGCGCCGGGTCGAACTTGCTCACCGCGCGCAACAGACCCAGGTTACCCTCCTGAATCAGGTCGAGGAAGGAGATGCCCCGTCCGGTGTAGCTTTTGGCCACGCTGACAACCAGACGCAGGTTGGCGCGCACCATCGTGCGGGTGGCCTGCGCGCCGCGCTGCTGAACCCAGTCGAATGACGCCTTGATAGCCTTTTCGGCCGGCACCCACTGCGCCACGGTGCTCTTGCGCGGCACGGTCTTCACGCTTTTGGCGCGCTCGGCTAACGCCACCTGAGTGACCTCCGGCAGCAGGTAGAGCGCGGTGAAGACATGCAGCGCATCTGTCGCGACCACGGTCCACTCAGCGTCCTCCCCCCAACGGTCATTATCCAGCCAGTGGCGCAATAAAGAGGGCTCATCCATTTCCCAGCTGTGGCGCAAACGGTGTGCCTCCAACACCACTCCTCGGAAATCCGCCGGTTGCTGCTTGAGCCGTATGCAGTCAGCGCGTACCTGCCGCCAGGTGGTTGCGATTTCCCCCCACACCTGCAGCAGCAGTTCCCGTCCGTTAGGGGCGGGCGAGAGGCCATCAATTCCTAGGGATTGCACGGCCAGCAGCCAGTTCGCCGCGGTCACGCAGGTGGAAAGCCAGAATTCCTGATCGACGTGCAAAAGCTCCGTCTGGCCGATTTCCTTCATGTACATGCGCACCGGGTCACTACTCGTGCCGGCCGCAGGACGCGCAATGGGCGCAGCCGCTTTCGCGCGCGCCACCTCCGTCGCATCGTCGCTGCCGGGAGGTGGAGCTTCGTTTCGCTTTCCGGGTTTTCGCTTGCGTGCCAGTTTGCCCATTAATGGAATACTCCCGCTGTTATGCGCCCACGCCGCCCGCCGCCTGCAGCGAGTTTGAGTGCTGCCAGAGCAAGCGCTGCAATCCGCGCAGCGCGCGCGTGTGCTGCAGCGTCAATTGCTGATAGGAATTCGCCTGCTCCACTTCGCCCTGTTCACGCGCCGCGTTTTCCAAAAATTGCAGCTCCTGCAGCCACGCGCCCAGATTGCGTCGCCGCAATCTGACTGCGGCATTGATAACGTCTTGCCCACGGCGCTCATCCTCCACCGCCAGCGCCTCGCCCTGCTGCCAGAGCGACTCCCAGCACTGCTGCAGCCCGGCTTCGGTTCTGGTGCGCAGAAATTCGGCCGGGGTCATCTCGGCCTGATGCAAGCTGCGGTGCAAATGGGCGAAAAGGCGCTGAAACTCCGCGCCGGCGAAATCCTGTGGAGAGAGCACTTTCGCGCCGGATTCGCGCAGCGTGCGATCGATGCGCGCGAGCAAATCGGGCCGCCGCAGCAGGCCGGCCAGCAGATAATTTTGCAGCTGGTCGGGCGCGGCTTCGGGCGCACTGATGGAGGGCGCGGCAGCCGAGGCCGCGCGCGCGCTGGCGCGCCGGCTGCGCGCACGCCCGCTCTGCAGCACGCGTTCATCCACATGGAGCCGGCGCGCCAGTTTCTGGTGGTAATCCGCGCGTTCGGCCGGGTGGCTGACATCGGCGATGATGGGCATGACGTCATCGATGATTTCGGCTTTAGTCTTCGAATCGGTCAGGTCGCGCCCGGCGGTGAACACATCCATGACGTAATCGACCACCGGCTGCGCATCGGTGGTAAGCGCGCGCCACTGCTCCGCATCAGCGGCGATGAACTCATCGGGGTCCATGCCGGACGGCAGCGTGGCCACACGGATATCGAGCTGCAGCTGGCCCTCGTTACGCAGCAGCCCGCGAGGGTTAAAAGCGGGCACAGACTCGCGGTCGAGCATCTCGCGTGCCACGCTCAGGCTGCGCAAGGTTGCACGGTCGCCAGCCACATCCGGATCGAGCGCCAGCACCACGCGGGGCGCGTATCGCTTGAGCAAGCGCAATTGCTTTTCGCTCAGCGCGGTGCCCATGGCGGAGACTACGTTGGTGAAGCCGGCCTGATGCGCGGCGATGACATCCATGTAGCCCTCCACCAGCACGGCCGCGCCCTGATCGCGGATGGGCAGGTAGGCGCGCTCGAGGCCATAAAGCAGCGCGCCCTTGTCGAAGAGTGCCGTCTGGGGTGAGTTCATGAATTTGGGCACGTCATCGACGGCCACGATGCGCGCGCCGAACCCCACCACCTGCCCGCGCTGGTCGCGGATGGGCAGCATAATGCGGTGGCGGAAGCGGTCGAAGGTCTTGCCGTCATCCTTTTTCACCAGCAGCCCTGCAGCCACCAGATCGTCATCGGAGTAGCCCTGCGCGGCGCACTGTTTGCGCAGCGCATCCCATGCGGGCAGCGCGTAGCCAAGTCCGAAGTCATCCCAACTTGCCTCGGAGATGCCGCGCCCGTGCAGATGCTCGCGCGCCGCCTGCGCAGCGGGGCTCTCGTACAGAAGATGGTGATAGTGCTCGCTGACCATGTTGAGCAGTTGCAGCAGGCGCGTGCGTTCTTTGCGCTGCTGCTCCTGCTGAGGGCTGGGCGGGGTCAGTTCCACTCCGGTGCGGCGGGCGAGATATTTTAGCACCTCGCGGAAGTCCCAACCTTCCTTTTTCATCAGGAAACTGAACACGTCCCCGCCATCATTGCACGCGCCGAAGCATTTCCAGCTGCCGCTATCCGGCCAGACCACGAAGGCGGGCGTGTTCTTGTTGTCGTGGAAGGGGCAGAAGCCGGTGTGCGCGCTGCCGGTGCGGCGCAGCTTGACCGTCTCGCCGATTAACTCGACGATATCAACGCGCGCCTTTATCTCTTCGGTGACTTTCATGCGTCGGTCACGTCAAGGCAAATCGGTCCCGTCACGGTTCCAGCACCATGAATGAGTTGACGCGCAAAAAAGATTCATCGTCCATCATGTCCGGGTCGTCACAAGTTATACTGCGCGGGTACGAATAAGTGACATCGTACACGACCCTGACGTGGAGCACTTGTTCCGGGTCCTGCAGCGCCCGCCGCACTTGCTGCAACAAACTAGAGACCTGAAACTTTCGCGCGTAATAGCGGTCGTATGTCTGGCACTCCCTCAACGGAAATGTAAATTTAGATTCTTCATCCCGCCGGACCGGGTTCCCCACTTCGATCACTTTGCCCTCCTGACGGTGATGCCACACGTGCAATGGGCCAGGCGCCGAAAGTGTGCACCGACAACCGTCAGGATTCCGCCTCTGGCCGTCCATTTGCTCATTGCGGCATGTTTCCCCAGCCCCGCGCTAAAACCCCTCCAACTTTGAAAGGTCCACGGTTCCGTCTGCGAGCGCGGCCACGCGGCGCAAGAGCGCCAGCCGGTTGACGCGCACGGCGGGGTCAGCGTCCATCACCAGCACCGCATCGAAAAAGCGCGTGATGGCGGGGATTGTCGGCGTGAAAACGGAAAGGAAATCGTCCACGCCCGGCGGCTCCGACTGAGCAGCCAGCGCGGATTCGGCAGCCTGCAGCGCCACCCACAGTTCGCGCTCCGCATCTTCCCGAAAAAGCTCCGGCTCCGGCGCGACTGCCGCGTCTCCATCAGGCAAGATGCGCACACAGCGCGCGAAGGCGTCCAGCGTGGGCTGCCAGTCGGCGCGCGCCACCCAGACGCTCAGTTGCTCCGCCGCCTGCTGCGCCCTCCACGGGTTGCCGCCCTGCACACCCAGCGCCGCCTCCACCACGTCGTGACGATAGCCGCGCTCGCGCAGGACGCCGCGCAAGCGCTGGACGAGAAAATCGGCCGCCTGCTCGACTGCGTTGTCGGCGCCCACCGGCTGCAGCGCGGCGGCTGCATGCAGGCCGGCACGCAGGTCAACATCGATCTGGCCCCCCAGCAGCAGCTGCACCGCCCCCAATGCAGTGCGGCGCTGCCCGAATGGGTCCGCCGCGCCGGTTGGCGTGAGCCCGACGGCAAACAGGCCGACGAGCGAATCCAACCGGTCTGCCAGCCCGACCGTCAACCCTGCCAGTGCCTGCGGCAATTGCCCGCCCGCGCCCAGCGGCCAGTAGTGCTCCTCGATGGCGCGCGCCACCTCCGCAGGCTCCCCCGCATCCAGCGCGTACTCGCGCCCCATCACTCCCTGCAGCGCGGTCATCTCCACTACCATGCTGGTGGCAAGGTCTGCCTTCGCCAGGTGCGCAGCGCGCAGCGCGGTCTCGCCCTCGGCCGCGTCCAGCCCGAGCAGCGCCGCCAGTTCGCCGGTCAGTTTCTCGATGCGTTCGGATTTATCCAGCATGGAGCCAAGCTGCTCCTGAAAGACCAGTCGGCTCAGTCCGGCGCGGAACTCCGGCAGCGCGCGCTGGCTATCCTGACGCACAAAATAGCTGGCATCCGCAAAGCGCGCGCGGATGACGTGCTCATTGCCCTCGACCACCAGTTCAAGGTTCTCAGCCGCGCCGTTGCGCACGCCAACAAAAAAGGGAAGCAGCGCTCCGTCCTTGACCACCGGAAAATAGCGCTGCTGTTTCTTCATCACCGCGGTCAGCACCGGCTGCGGGAGCTGCAGAAAATCGGGGTCAAATTCGCCCAGAAAGGCAGTGGGACACTCGACCAGATTCGCGACCTCGGCCAGCAGCTCGTCGTCCGGCGCAATCTCGCCCTCTACCCCGGCTGCCAGCCGGCGCGCATCAGTCGCGATGCATTCGCGCCGCTCGGCCGGTTCAAGCATCACGCGGTGCTGCGCCAGCAGCGCCACATAGGCGCTCGCCTCGGGCACTTCAAGCGGCTGCGCATGCGCCGCGCGCAGCGCGCGCGTCTCGCGCCCGGCGGTCAGCCCGGCGTATTCAAACGGCAAGCGGGCACTTCCCAGCAGCGAGAGCAGCCAGCGTATCGGGCGCGAGAAGGCCATCGAGTCGGCCCCCGGCAGCCAGCGCATGCTGCGCTCAAAACGCAACCCGTCCAGAATGGCAGGCGCAATCTCGACCAGAACCTCGGGCAATGGCCGCCCTTCTTCGCGCACAATCGCGACGACGTAAGCGCCGCCATCGAGTTCGCGCCGTTTCAGATCGGAAACATGGACCCGCTGGCCGCGCGCGAAGCCTTTCGCGGCGCGAGTGGGGTTGCCCTCGGCGTCGAAAGCATCGCGCAGCGAGGGGCCGCGCACCACCTTTTCGAGCTGCCGCTGGCGCGGAGGCAGTTCCTCAATCAGCACCGCCAGCCGGCGTGGCGTGCCCCACACGCGAATCTCCCCGTGTGGCAGACGCCGCTCCGCCAGCAAGGCGGGAACCTGTTCGCGCAGTTGCGCGAGCGCGCCGGCGAGGTCCCCCGCCGGAAGCTCCTCCACCCCGATTTCAAGCAGGTATGCCTGCGGATCGGCCGGCGGCTGCGGCAAATCCGGCACAGGCACAGCGGGCGCCTCGGCCTGCTCCGCGGCCAGCAGCGGGAAGCCCAGCTCACGGCGTTGCTCGACATACCCCTGCGCAACCTGCCGCACCAGCGCGCGCATGTCGCCGAAAAAGCGTGCCCGCTCGGTGACGCCGACCGCGCCGCGCGTATCGAGCACATTGAAGGTATGCGAGCACTTTAGCGCGTAGTCATAAGCCGGCAGCAGCAAACCGGCCTGCAGCGCGGTTGCAGCTTCGGCCTGACACAGGTCATAGAGCGAACGCAGCCGCTCCACGTCCGCCACCTCAAAATAGTAGCGGCTGTGCTGCTGCTCGGCCGGCAGGTTGACTTCGCCGTAAGTGATGTCGTCCGTCCACTGGATATCGCAGAAGCCTTTCACGCGCTGCAGCGCAATGAGGATGCGCTCCAGCCCGTAAGTGAGTTCCACCGCCACCGGGTCGAGCGTCACGCCACCCACCTGCTGAAAATAGGTGAACTGCGTGATTTCCTGCCCGTCTAGCCAGACCTCCCAGCCCAGCCCCCACGCGCCGATTGCGGGCTGCTCCCAGTTGTCTTCCACAAAGCGGATGTCGTGCAGGGCCGCGTCGATTCCCAACACGGCGAGCGAACGCAGATAGAGTTCCTGCGGGTCGCCGGGGTCGGGCTGCAGGATGACCTGATACTGATAGTGCTGCTGCAGACGGTTGGGGTTCTCGCCGTAGCGACCATCGTCGGGGCGGATGGATGGCTCCACGTAAGCCACGTTCCACGGCTCCGGCCCGAGCACCCGCAGCGCGGTGGCCGGGTTCATCGTCCCCGCGCCGATTTGCTGATTATAAGGCTGCCAGATAAGGCAGCCGTGGTCGCCCCAGAAACGCTGCAGCGCCAGAATAGCCCCCTGAAAACTAAGCGCCGCCATCATTCCGCCCCCGCCGCGGGTTGCCGGGCGGGGGCTGCCGCTCTCGCCGGAGCGTGCGCGCCACCGTCTTTGGCCGCAGCGGAATAGCCGCTGTGGCGCACGCGCTCCAGAAAGTCCACCGATTTCAATTGTCTTTCCAGTTGCACCGTGATGTAGCGCAGCTGCGTGCGTTCCAACTCGGCGGCCACTTGCGGGCGCACCCGCAGCCGCTGCACGGCCGCATAAGGGCTGCGCTGCAGGAAGCGCATCAACCTGAGCGCGTGCATACTTATCGGTTGCGCGCCGTGGCGTTGGCTGCCACAGAGCGGGCAGAGCACCCCGCCCGCCAGCGGGTCGAAATGCTGGTCTTCGGGCTGCACCGGTTCACCCTTGCCGAGGCAACGTTCCAGTTCCGGCCGGAATCCCACCAGGTCCAGCAGGTGCAGCTCGTAGTGGCGCGCGGTCAGCGCCAGATTGTCACTGCCACTGAGCCGCGAAAGCACATCGGACAGCAGCCGGTAGAGCGCCGCGTTTGCCTCCCCGTCCGGCGTGAACCGGTCGAGCAATTCAACGCAGTAGCTGGCGTAGCTGGAGCGCAGCAACTCTTCGCGCAGCGGACGATAGGCATCGAGCGTCTGTGCCTGAGTGATTATGTCGAGGTTGCGGCCTAGGGCCAGCAGCACATCGGCGCGCATGAAGAGGTCAAGGTGACCAGCTTTGCGGCTAGAGGGACGGCGCACGCCTTTTGCGATTGCACGCAGTTTGCCTCGGTCGGGCGTCAGCAGCGTTAGCAGCCGGTCGGCCTCGCCGAAGACCTGCTGCCGAAGGACGATCGTTTCAGTGCGGATTGCCCGCGCGCGCGCCATGCGCGCATTATACCATTCAGGCCTTCCGCAGAGCCGCTGCGGGCACGGCTATTTCAGGTTTTCGGGGTAGAAGCCGTCCGGGAGTAGCTCGTGCAGAGTGGTCTCGCGACGCACGCCACCGTCCGGTTCGAGCATAATGACGGTCATGTCGCGCCCTCACTCGGCCAGCACCTGACGACAGCTGCCGCTGGGCACGGCCGCACCTTTGAGATACAACCGCGATAGCGGAAACTCGCGCTCGCCCGCGCTGACGGCTTTGAAGACCGCCGTGCGTTCCGCGCAGATGCCGACCGGATAACTGGCGTTTTCCACATTGACGCCGGTGAACACTTCGCTTGAGGAAGCGAGCAACGCCGCCCCCACGGCGAAACCCGAATAGGGCGCGTAGGCCCGCTCGCGCGCGTGCAGCGCCAGGCGGCAGATCTCGGCGCGCTGGCCCTTATTCATCTTGGGCCGCGCTCGCGGGCGCGGGAAGTTCGCTACGGCGCGACACGCGCACCCATCGAATCTGGCGTTCGACCACCTGCTGCACTTCCAGCAGCAGCCCGTTTATTTCTAGGCGCTCGCCGATATCCGGCACCCGCCCCAGCTGCCCGAAGATGAATCCGGCCAGCGTATCAGCCTCACCGCCGTCAATTTCAGTCTGCAGCTTGCGGTTCAGGTCGTCAATGTCCATGCGCCCGTGCACCAGATACTCGTGCTCGCCAATCTGCCGGAAGGGCACTTCTTGCTCCAGGTCGTATTCATCCTGAACCTCGCCGATGAGTTCTTCCACCAGATCTTCCAGCGTGACCACGCCGGCCATGCCGCCATATTCATCCACCACGATAGCCATGTGCATGTGCTGCGCCTGCAATTCCGGCAAGAGCGCATCGATTTTTTTTGTCTCCGGAACGAAGAACGGAGGGCGCAGAATTTCGCGCAGTGCAGGGTCATCCTTCCCGGCGGCTTCCGCAGTGAGCAGGTCTTTGGCATACAGCAGCCCGATGACGTTATCGACTGAGCGCTCGTAAACCGGAATTCTGCTGAAGCCGTTTTCCACCACCGCCGCGTGCGCATCAGTCAAAGGCGTTTCCACATCCAGCGCCAGCACGTCGATGCGGGGAATCATCACCTCGCGTACCAGCGTGTCGCTGAACTGAAAGACCGAGTAAATCATTTGGCGCTCGTCCTGCTCTATCGAGCCGCCCTCCTCGCCAGCGTCCACCAGATCCTTAATCTCATCCGGGGTGACAAGCAAACGCTCACGCTCGCTGAGCGGTACCCCGAGGCGGCCGGCGATCCATTCCAGCACACGGGTCGCGGGCGCGCACAACCAGTTCAGGCCGAGCATCGCCGGGGCGAGCCGCGTGGCCCAGCGCGTGGGCGCGCTCACCACCAGAGATTGCGGCAGCAGCTCGCCCAGAACTAGCAACGCCAGCGTGACCCCCAGCGCCAGCAGCGTCAGCAACAGGGCGCTCGCCCACTGCAACTGCGGCAACAACAACCGAGCCAGGCCGCCAGCAAAAAGCAGGAGCGTGAGAGTTTGCAGCAGGCGCAATGTGAGCTGCAGGCGGGTGGGGTTTTCCAGCAGTAACCCGGCCAGTCGCGCGCCGGTGTCGCCAGTGTCACGGCTCTGTTCCAGCCCGGTGGCGGAGACGTTCGCGAAGACGGTGCGCGCAGTTGCCAAAAAGGCGTTCACCAACATCAGCCCGGCCAAACCGAGTAGATTAGCCATCATCGTCAGTGCTTCTCCGCGCGATGACGCGCGCCGGCACTCCCACAGCGGTGCTGTCGGCGGGCACATCTCTGGTGACCACCGAGCCTGCGCCGGTGCGAGCGCGCGCGCCGATGGACACCGGTGCGACCATCATAGTGTCACTGCCGATGAAGACATCCTCGCCAATTTCAGTGCGGTGTTTTTTTCTATCCATGCCGTAGTTACACGTGACCGTGCCCGCGCCAATATTAGTGCGCGCTCCCACGGTGGCGTCGCCCACGTAGGAGAAATGCCCCATCTTCACCTGCGGGCCGAGGTACGAGTTCTTAACCTCGCCGAAATTCCCCACGTGAACCCCGCGCGCCAGATGAGCACCGGCACGCAAACGCCCGAACGGGCCGACGTCCACATCCTCTTCCAGAGTAGCCTGCTCCAGTACTGAGCATTCCACCCGGCAGCGGTCGCCGATAGCGGAATCGCGCACCACACTGTTTGGCCCGATGCTGCAGCCGGAGCCCACGCTGGTTGCGCCCTGAAGATGGGTGTTGGGCAGCACGGTGGTGTCAGCGCCGATTTGCACGCTTGCCGCGATGTAAGTGTTGGCCGGGTCGAGCAGCGTCACCCCGCACTCCATCCAGCCACGATTAATTCGCTCGCGCAACGCCGCCTCGGCCTCGGCCAGATGTACGCGCGTGTTTATGCCGATAATCTCGGCGCGGTCCTCCACAGCGATAGCGCCTACCTCGAGGCCTTGCGCCACTGCCACCCCGATTAGATCGGTCAGGTAATACTCACCGGAGGTAGACGGCTGCAGCCGCGAGAGCTCGTCCCACATCCAGGCAGAGTCGAAACAATAGACACCCACGTTCAGCTCGCGGATGGAGCGCTGCTCCGCGGTGGCGTCGGCTTGCTCCACCACCGCCTGCACGCTGCCGTCCTCCGCGCGGAGCACGCGGCCAAACCCGCGTTGCTGCTTGGCCACCGCCGTCACGATAGAAATCGGGCCGTCGTTCTCACGCTGGCGCGCGACCACCGCTTCAAGCGTGGCCGCGCTCAACAGGGGCATATCGGCCGCCCACACCAGCACACGGTCCACGTTGCCACGCAGTTCTACCGCCGCCTGCAGCAGCGCATGACCGGTGCCCAGCTGCTCGGCCTGCACCGCCACTCGAGCGCGTTCGCCCACCAGTTCGCGCAGCGCCTCCGCGCCGTGGCCTATCACTACCAGCACTGGCTGGTCGCCAACTTCCTGCCCCAGCTCAAGCGCGTATTCAATCAATGGCCGCCCGCCCAGAGCGTGCAGCGCTTTCGGCAAGTTTGAGCGCATGCGCACGCCCTTGCCCGCGGCCAGGATTACGGGCACAGTGCTCATCGGCGCGATCCCGGATGCCCGGCCGCAGCAGGGCAGCCGCACGCTCGACACAGGCCGCGCGTTATTCGGCTGGAAGTTGTGTTACTACTCGGGGGGTCGTCGTTCACAATCAGTGATGCGAAGTTGAAGATCAAGCTGGGCCGCCTGGACTCGAACCAGGATCGACGGATCCAAAGTCCGCTGTGCTGCCAGTTGCACCACGGCCCATGGCGGCGCTATTGTATCACAATCGCTAGGCCTTATAGCAGGCTGCCAAC
>Ga0187833_10000285_pt1 | contig 59097 bp, 60 predicted proteins | sample ETNtaG_37_FD_167968 | JGI IMG/M metagenome (GOLD analysis project Ga0187833, IMG submission 167968) | Marine microbial and viral communities from oxygen minimum zone, Eastern Pacific Ocean - ETNP2014_SV_400_PacBio MetaG (Illumina Assembly) | ecosystem: Environmental > Aquatic > Marine > Hypoxic...
TTATATTAAAAAAAATTTTTAACAAAAAAATTTTAAATTCATTTACTTCTTTAATAATATTGATCTATAATCTTTTAATTTTTTCAATTTCAATTAAATACTTTTCTCATACTAAAACCTTATTAGCATTATTAATGCTAAATTTAATAGTATATATTTTTTTATATAATTTTTTGTCTAAGAAGTTTGTATCTAAAAAATAACTTCAATATTTCTGATAATATCAATAACCCATCTTTAAAAGCATTTACTTTTTTTTTCCCAGCAATCCTCCTTTTCTCATATGAAGGTATTGATGTATACTTCATGCCAGCTAATTGCATTTTAATCGGTAATTCTACGCAAAATCTAAAATCACTTGATTTTATATTTAGATTATTAAATGATTTTGTTTTTCCCATAAGATAAGTGTAAAGAATATCATTTATTTCAAGAGAGAATAAAAATTGCCCCAAAAAAGAAAAAATTCTATTTCCTACATAAGTTATTATGGTGTCATCATCGCTGCTTCCATTTTTCAAATATCTTGATGTGTATATAAATTCGTAATTAAAAATTAAATCATACATTTTTTTTAAATCATTTTTTTCAAATGATCCATCCGCATTAAAAATACAGAAATATTCAGTATCACAAATGTTTATTGCTTCTACTAAGGAGTTGCCATATCCTTCATAAGTTTGTTTATGGATTTTTATATTAAATTTTTTTATGGAATCTATAGTCTTCTCATCATTTGGAGGAAGAGACACAATTATTTTAGTATTTAAATCTACTAAATTTTTTAAAACATTAGGTAGAGATTCAGCTTCATTTTTGGCAGGAATTACAATAGTTAATTTATTCATACCAAAAAATTTCTTTTTAGAATACTCATGCCTATCACATATTTTGAAAATTTTTGAAGTCTAAATTTAAATTTTCTTTCAGAAATTAAATTTCTATAATTGTCATCATATTTTCTGTCATACTTAAATTCTAATATTTCTTTATTATGACAAATATTTAAATTATAATTTTTAATACTTCTAAACTCTAGATTTGTATCAATTGTTGATCGTAATTTATAAGAATAATTAATAAAATATTCTCTAAAATATGAAGTTTTCAGAACTGGTTGTAAATTCTTATTAGCAAGATTACAAACTATATTAATAAATTTACCACTATTTATTAATTTAAAAACTTCACTTACTGAAATAAATTTTCCGAAATTATAAATTTCTTTCCAACCAACAAACCCAGTTTTTTTTTTTAATTCTAAATTTAAAGTAGAGCCAATTTGGTCATACCATCTGAGTCTTACTTTTAATCTATTAGATACACCATCTAAATTATCAATTAAGTATGAAAAGTTATTTGTATCAAAATATATTGAGTTAACTTTCCTTTTTTCAAATTGTTTGAAAAAGTTTTTCCTTATCAAAAAATCTTTGAATTTCCATGAGCAATTTTTATCTAATATATATTTTCTTTCAAAACGATTATTATCTTTTTTATCTTGTTGTCTGTTTTCCATAAACATTTCCATATAATAAAGCTTCAACTTCTTCACCTTTTAAATTTCCTTGAATTATTTTTCCATCTATTATCAATTCGCTCAATTTATCTACAAGAAAAATTTCATTGCTTTTATTAAGATTAAAATTTTTTATTTCAAGTTTAGCCGGGCCATATTCTTGTTTTTTAACAAATACCGCTATAGGAAGTGTTGTATTTGACAAATTGACGTTCTCTAATAAGGTCAAAGAATTATCTTTTACTGCTACACCAATTTCTGAATTAATAATATTTAAATTTTTTATATTTACTTGAGATTTTTCACCTATACTTAAAGATTTGTCTCCTACTTTTTCTGCATAAAAAACTTTGCCTTTAACTATTGAATTAGAAAAATCTATACAATCATTTCCAATATTTTTACATGAAATATTTTCAAACTTTATATTTCCAGAGTCTACATCTAACGCATCAGATAGTGTATTTTCAAATTTAACATTTTTTAAATTTGCTACAGAATTAATTAGATTTAAAGAATCTTCACTTTGTGAGTTCTCAAATATAGTATTTTTAAGTAAAATTTCAGACTCAACAAAATTCATTCCTCCATAGAAATCATAACCATTTATTATAGGAGCTTTTAAATTTTTTATTAACAACCCGTCTGAATCAAACTTATTATTAAAACTTATTATTGTTCCAAATTCTGGTTTTTGACCAATTATAGAAACAAAATTTTTCTCATTTCCTTTAATAATTACATCTCCTAAAAAAATTAATAAAGCGCCATTTCTCAAATAAATTTTTTGATTATTTTTTAAAATTAATTTTATATCTTTTGGTAGAACAACATTTTCAGAAATTATTATATCTTTTTCTAATGGATTAAATTTATTACCTAAAAAATATCCATCTATTTTATTATGAAATTTTTCAAATGAGTTAAAATTTACAGGTAGATATTCTTTGCTTAATATGGGATTTTCAAATAATTTAACATTCTTGGTTTTTCCATTAATAGATATCAATTGTATTTCGTTACAATTGGTTGGCCAAACTAATGAACTTCTTCCAATCACCCATATTTCTTTTAAATTACTTGAAACTGAATCACATTTTGGCTTTATATTAATTGGCATTTTGCTAGCCGAAGAGTCAATTATTAATTTATTTTTTTTTTTGGAAAAATAAAAATCTGAAAAATTTATGTTACTAAGTTTTTCTCTAATTTTTTTTGCTCTTGTAATTAGATATTTTTTGTCATAGACATATGGAACCCATCCTTTCCAAAATATTTGGTCAGATTTTGAAAAATCACTATAAAATGCTTTATTAAATAAATTAATATCATTTTCGTATTTTGTAAGAAATTGATTTATAAAATTTTCATCTGTAATTTTTTCTAAATATTGTAGATAATAATGAACAAAATCATTTCTAAGAATATTTTCTTCTTTAAATAAAAATCTTAGAAACCAATCTCTTTCATCACATATCCATAAGCAGTTTGAATCTTTATTTATTAAATCAAGAACTATAAAATCAGAAAAATCAGCGGATCCATGATGGCCATCAAAGCTTATAGGTTGTATCTTTGCTAAAACTGGATTGTAATAAAATCTAACGCTTTTTGCCAAAGCTCCGTGATATGCTTCAACTAAATCAGTTACTGCAAAAAATTTTGCCCAAGCTTCCCAATCGATAAATTTTTCATAACCTTCAGTATTATATTTTATGCTGTTTAAAATAGAGTAGCCCGTCTTTAATAATTGAGGATTATCTGTTAACCAATTTAATTCTGAATAACTATCAAAAATTATATTTGGAAATTGTTGACTTTTATAATCATTTATTCCAAATATTGGACCATTTCTTAATCCATATCTTTCAAGAAGCTCTTTTGAAAAACCTTCTTCGATAGTGTATATGCCTCTATCAGTTCCATTAACAACAAAATTAACAACTTTATAATCTAAAGAAATATTACCTAATTCATGATTTAATTTATGAAAAAGATATTCGTAAATATAATTTCTTGCCAGAGGTTTTTGAATTGAAAATTCTTCTAATCCTAATAGTTTTTTTCCTCCCCTTATATCCATTTTATATGATGTACTATTCAAATCTTCAAAATGAATTGGTCTATCACCTTTTACTCTAAGCTTTACTGGAAATTTTTCTTTATTAAATATTATTGATCCATTAACATATCTGTTTAATCTTTTTTTATCTTTCTCATTTAATTGAAAAAATTTGTCACGATTTTGTCTTTGAAAATCTAACTCAATAACACCTTTTTGATTAATATTTAGTTCTAAAGTTTCTAAATTTAAACCTACAATTTTATAATAAACTCCTAAGAAGGATATTTTAAAATATTCATCAATTTTGTTTAATTCAAAACCTGTAACATTTTTTACTTTTTTTGAAAAAAGATTAAAAATATCACTAGGTTTATGAACTTTATGAGCTTCTGTATTATAGTACCAAAGAAAAAATGTAATTATAATTATAACCTGAACTAAAAATAAAAATGAAAAATAAGTTTTTATTTTTTCGTAGAGTTTTATTGGTATTTTAAAATTTAATTTCTTCTTTTTTTTAAAAATCATTTACTCATGGACATTATCAGTTGAATAAAATGACACATTTATATTTTTTTTATTTAAATTTTTAACCAAACTAATTGATTTTAATAGAGCATTTTTATTTTTAAATTCGACCCAAAAAACATATATTTCGGATTCATCATTAATATTAGTTGTTTTTAAATTTAAGAAGTTTGAGTATTTTTCAAAAATTTTTATTGCATTCTCTATTTTTAAAGATCTTTTTTTTATTTCAATTTGGATAACATTTACGTTTAATTCATTATTTGAACTAATATTTTTTCCACGTCTTATATTTGAAAGAATAATTATAATTACTGAAATTGATAATGTAGCAATAATTGCTATAAGAAATTGATTTGCTCCAGCAGCTAAACCAATTCCAATAACTAAAAATAGATAAATCAGTTCTTCTGGTTCTTTTATTGCAGCTCTAAACCTGACAATTGATAAAGCTCCAACCAAACCCAAAGATAATGCTAATGAAAATTTGATTACTGTAATTACTAAACATGTAACTATTGATAATGGAATAAATAAATCTGAAAAATATTGTTTGTTGCTAAGTGTTTGAGCACAAATCAAATATACATATTTTATAATTAAAGCCAACAACGCTGAAATAACGATTGCTATAATAAAATTGCTAATACTTATATCTACGTTGCTATTTATAAAAAACTCTTTTAGATAATTCAGATTTGCAGTTTGATTTTCCATTATTATTTAACCAATATCTTATAATTAATTTATATGGCTCTTTTATGCATTGATTATTTCTAGAGCTTTATTAACTATATCATATCTTTCGATTTTTAGTTGTCCAGTTCGTTTATAGTTTTTAAACATGCATTTAACAATATAATTTTTTACCTATTATCACAAAATAATATTTTTGAATAAACTCGCAATTAAATAAGTTAAAAAATAACCATAATTTATTAGTATAAATTTTCTATCAAAATGCTTGTTTTTTATTCCTATATCCAAGATAAGAAAAATAATTAAAAAAATAGTTGGGGAAAAATTTGCTTGCCAGATAGTTACTTGCGGGTGTGATAATAATAATAATAAGATAATAATCAAATTTTTTTTATTATACTTAAAAAAAATAATTAAAATAACAAAAGTAATAAAAGATATAAAATATAATAACAGATTATTTTTAAAAATAAATTGTGATAAATTATAAACAAAACCACCGCCAGAATTTGTAAGACTATAAACTTTTTCGAAATCAAAAAAATAGGCAAACATTACAAAAATTAAGATGTATAATAAAAGATATAATTTTTTATTTAATAGACTTACGTACTTAAAATTTAATTTTCCTGATAAAAATATTGGAAATAAATAAAAAAAAATAATTGATAATAAAATTATAAATTTATTAGATAAATTATTTAAACTATAAAAATTTTCACCAATATTCCAAGCGCCATCTTTAAGCATAAAGTTTATATCTAAAACTAATATGTAATAGAAAAATGGTGTAGATAATATTATATTGAAGATAATTATAATTAATATTTCAAAACTTAATTTAAATTTTAAAAAGTATTCATAAAAGAAATATACAGCGAACAAAGATAAATTTGGACTGCTATAGGATGCTAAAGCAAGAAAAAAAATATTTAATAATGAGTTTAGAAATTGATTCTTTTCTTGATATTTAAATTTTAAAAAAAAATAAATTGAAATAATAAAAAAAAATGTTCCTAATAAATGAGGATCGGGCCATATCGAATAAGACCTAATTGTTGGAAAAAGTAACAAAATTAAAGAAAATATTTTAAGATAATATTTGTCTACTTTTGAATAAGTTAATTTTAAACATTTATAACAAAAGTAAGGAATTAGTAAAAATAAATGTAAAAAAAAAATCCGGTGTAAATTTTCACCAAAGTTAATAAAAAAAGATTTTAAAATATAAAACAGAGGAGAATGTCTGTGTCCTAGATCATCATAATTCAGTAGAGTAAAAATAAAATTTTCATTGAATTTTTCTGCAATATGATAATGACTGGTATAATCATTGTATGCACCTCCAATTGAATCTTCGCCAAAGAGATATCCTGCAATTATAGAAAAATAGATAATTATAATAAAAAAGTTTATTTTTTGAGTTTTTTCCATAATCAGCATATATATCTTTAAGTGATAAATAATAAATGACTAATTTTATAAGGTTTTTAATTAATATATTTGATTATTTTACTCAGAAAAAAATATTTGATGTTATTCATAAAGAATTAGGATCAAAACTTCCCGTGTTCGTTGATGTTGGTTCACATAAGGGCGAATATATAACTCAAATATTAAAAAGATTTAATATAGAAAAAATTTATGCATTTGAACCAAACCCTACAATATTCAAGAAATTAAATAAAAATGTTAGAAACAAAAGAAATATTGAAATATTTGATATTGGAGTTGGACATTTAAATGAAAAAAAAATATTTCATCAAAATATAGAAAGTTCATCATCATCAATTTATCCACTAAATATTAATTCTAAATATTATAAAAAAAAATTTATTATACTAAATTTTTTTAATTTAAAAAAAATTTCAACACCAATTGAAATTGATTTAATTAAGTTAGAAGATTTTTTAAATAATAAAAGAATTACTCAAGTTGATTTGTTAAAAATCGACACTGAGGGCTCGGAATTTAATGTTTTAAAAGGATTAAATAAGAACATAGAAAAAGTAAAACTTATCCATTTCGAACACCATTTTGACGATATGATCATAAAAAATTATAAGCTAACCGATATTCATGAATATTTATTAAATAATAATTTTGAAAAAATATTTAAAATAAAAATGAAATTCAGAAAATCTTTTGAATATATCTATAAAAATAAATTTTTGGTAAAATAATTTGAAAAATAAACCTTTAGCATCAATTCTAATTACAAATTATAATAAGGAAAAATTTCTAAAAAAAAATATTATTTCTTGTCTTAAACAAAATTATAAAAGAAAAGAAATTATTTTTTTTGATGATAAATCTAATGATAATTCACTAAAAGTAGTGCAAAAATATAAAAAAGTATTTTTAATTAAAAATAAAAAGAAAAAATATTTATCCGGTCCTTTAAATCAAATTAATGGAATATTAGAAACATTTAAGAAATCAAAAGGAAATTATTTGTTTTTAATGGACAGCGATGATCGTTTCAAGACAAATAAAATATCTAATATAATTAAAATTTTTAAAAAAAATAAAGAAGTAAAATTTATTCAAGATGTACCAAAAATGAATAGTAAAAATATAATCAAAATCAAAAGAAAAAAACATTTCTTTTCAATTTGGCCAAGTTTTTATAATACAAGTTGTATAACTGTAGAAAGAGTATTTTTTAAAGAATTTTTGAAATTAATTCAAAAAAATAAATTTCCAAATTTAGAGATTGATGCGAGGCTTTCTATTTATGCTTTTCTTAGAAATAAATTTAAAATATTGGGCAATTCATACACATTTTATAATTATGATATGCGTGGAATAACATCAAATTATAATAAATTTAGTTTTAAATGGTGGAAAAAAAGAAAAGAAGCTTTTGAATATATGTTTTATTTAATGATTAAGTTAGGATTAAATATTAAAAAAGGTCCTGATTATTATATTACAAATTTAATTAATTTATTAATTGATCTTTTTTATAATCAGAAAAAGTTATCATAATTGCATAATTAATCCAAAAAATTGTTGATGAATATGTTGTAAAAAAACTCCCAGAAGGCAATATTGGATTCAAACTAACCACGATAAATATTATAGAGGACAACAATAATAGATTTTTATTTTTTAAATATTCTTTAAATGATTTGATTAATGAGAGAAAGAAAAATAATGCATAACAAGTAAATCCAAAAATTCCTGTTTCTGATAATATTTCAAAATTTATTTGATGTGGGTGTGTAGATTTTATGTGTCTATTGTTCCAATTTTGATCTTTTTCATATTTTTTATTTAAGATCTCGTTTCTAAAGTTTTTTATCCCAACTCCAAAAATCGGATGTTCTTTAAGAATTACTATTGCACTTTTATAGTGCTGAAAATAATAATATTCTTCAAGTTTTTTCGCTTTAAGTTGTTCATAATATCTATATTTTAAATCATCATTGTTAAATATAAATCCAAATAAAATTACAAATGAACAAGAAAATATTATTAAAAATTTAATGATATGATCTTTAAAATAAATTAATGAGAAAAAAAATATTAATAATGTAATTTTAATGAAATTTGACCTTTCGCCAATTAAAAAAGAGATTATGAAAAAAGTTAATAAAAAAAATGTTAATAACAAATAATTTTTTTTTCCATATTTATATATTATGTAGGTTAATGAAAATAAAATAAATCCAAGATAGTACCCTCCAATTTTTAGTTCATCATCCAAAAATCCCGCAAGTCTTCCAGGTATATAAGAACTATATCCTAAAATATTTCTTCCAAAGATAAACTCAATAAGTAAATCAATACTTACAATTATAAAAATGGTAAACCAAACTTTTAAAATATTATTTTTATATTTGTAATTTTCGTATGAAAAAATATATTTTATAGCAAAAATAATCAAAATTATCCTTACAAAACCCACAGATCTTAAAGTACCACCTTCTGGATTTATACTAAAAATTAAATTAATGATCAGAGATATCCAAAAAAAAAACAACATATAAAATATTTTGTTTTGAAAAAAATAAAATTTTTTTGTTTTAAATATTTCAATTAAAAAAATTATTGATATTAAAAAATGAAAAGTATTGATTATTAAGGATCCACTTAGCAGTGAAATAGGCAGCATTGCAACTAGGATATACAAGGTTGTTGGTAAAAAATTGTTTATTGTTAAAATAGACATTTCTTTTAATCAGAAAGAGATAATTAATTTTTAAATATGTTATTTATATATTAGACTAAATTTTATACTCAACAATTAAATTAGTTTTGATTAATTCGTCAGAGTCTAATTTGTTAAAAAATCCTTTATAATTGATGAAATAATAGATAAATTAATTAAAAAAGAGATTTTTTGATTAAAATAAATTCTAAACCATTTTTAAAGAATCTAAATAAATGTAAAATAATGGAAAAAAATATTATTGTAATAACAGGTGGCGCAGGTTTTGTTGGCTCAAATTTAATTAGATATTTTTTAAAAAAAACAAATTATAAAGTTTTAAGCGTAGATAATTATTCTTCGGGTAGTAAAAAAAATCATATAAGAAATAAAAAAGTAAAATATATAAATGGACATACTAAAAATATTTCATTTATATTAAATAGAAAGAAGAAAAAAATTAATTCAATCTTCCACTTCGGTGAATTTTCAAGAATTTACCAAAGTTTTAATAAAATGGATAAATGTATAGACTCAAATTTTATTGGTACACATGAAGTATTTAATTTTTGTTTAAAAAATAATATAAAATTAATTTATTCAGCTACATCTGCCAGTTTAGGAAATGATGGAAAAGATGAAAATTTGTCTCCTTATTCTTTCACAAAAGCAAAAAATTTAGAACTATTAGAAAACCTGAACAAATGGTTTGGTGTGAAATTTGAAGTGATTTATTTTTATAATGTTTATGGACCAGGACATGTTTGCACGGGTGATATGGCAACAGTTATCGGTATATTTGAATACCATTATAAAAAAAATAAACCTCTTCCTGTCGTTCAACCCGGAACTCAGTCAAGAAGGTTTACTCATGTTGATGATACAATTAAAGTTTGCTTTCAAGCATGGCAAAAAAATAAATGTAGACATTATAGTATTACGAATAAAAAAAGTTACACAATTATAGAAACTGCAAAATTATTTCAATCAAAAATAAAATTTTTGGTTTCGAGGCCGGGAGAAAGATATGCTTCAGCTTTAGCTAAAATGAATTTATCAAATAAAGTATACCGTATTTATGGAAAAGTTGTTCTTAAAGATTATATTCAAAACTTCATAAAAAACTGTAAAAAAAAGAACATTTGAGTATTTACAATAATTTTTTTTTATATATAAACTTCGTGCCTGGTGATTATTGCGAAAGGGTAATACCCGATCCCATACCGAACTCGGAAGTCAAGCCTTTCAGCGCCGATGGTACTTTGTCTTAAGACATGGAAGAGTAGGTCATTGCCAGGCTAAAAATAGTCTTATGAAAATTGCTAGCTCACTAAAATCATTAAAAAAAAGGGACCTTAATTCAAAACTTGTAAGAAGAAGAGGAAGAGTTTACATAATTAATAAAAAAAATCCCAAATTTAAAGCAAGACAAAAATAAATCTTTAAATTTTATGATAGTAGGATCAATTTCTGAAAATAAAGGTTTAGAAAAAAGAGTTTCAATCACACCAGATTTAGTAAAAAAATATGTATTACAGGGTTTGAAAGTTTTAATTGAGAAAGACTACGCGAGCCATCTTGGATTTTCTGATAAAGAATATCAAACAGAAGGATGTGATATTGAATCAAGAAATAGTGTCATTGATAAATCAAACATATTGTTGCAGCTTGATATACCAGATCAAGAGAGCCTAGCACAACTTAAATCTGGTAAGATTTTAATTGGAGCTTTTAATTTTTATAGCAATGAGGAAAAACTTAAAAATTTAGCAAATAAAAAAATAAATATTTTTTCGCTAGAGCTTCTTCCAAGAATAGCAAGAGCACAATCTATGGATATTTTATCTTCGCAAGCTAACCTGGCAGGTTATAAAGCTGTAATAGACTCTTTCTCTAATTTTCAAAAAGCTATACCCATGATGATCACAGCAGCCGGAACTGTGCCAGCAGCAAAAGTTTTAGTTGTTGGAGCGGGAGTTGCAGGATTACAAGCTATTGCTACAGCAAAAAGAATGGGAGCAATAGTATTTGCTACCGATGTAAGAATGAGCTCAAAAGAGCAAGTAGAGAGCTTGGGAGGAAAATTTTTAGTTGTCGAGGGAGCAGAAGATTTGGAAACAAAAGGAGGCTACGCAAAGGAAGTGTCAGAAGATTTTAAAAAAAAACAAGAAGAAATAATTTCTGAAACTTTAAAAAAAATAGATATAGTTATTTGTACTGCATTAATTCCAGGTAAAAAAGCTCCTATAATTATTAATGAAAAAATGATTGATAATATGAGAGCAGGATCAATTATATACGACTTAGCAGCTGCCCAAGGAGGAAACTCAGCTTATACAAAAATAGACGAAATGGTTGAAAAAAATGGAGTTAAAATTCTAGGTGAAAAAAATATTTTAAATAAACTGGCAACATCATCGTCAAGATTATATGCAAAAAATTTATATAATTTTGTGATGAATTTGTACGACAAAAAAGATAATAAAATAAATATAAATTTAGAGGATGAAATAATTGAAAAAACAATGGTAAAATAATATGGAAATAGATCCTTTTATATTTAGACTAAGTATTTTTATTCTATCGATTTTTATTGGTTATTATGTTGTATGGAGTGTTACTCCTTCTTTGCATACTCCTCTTATGTCAGTAACTAATGCAATATCCTCAGTAATTATAGTTGGTGCCATTATTGCGGCACTAGCAGGCCTATCTGATAATATTTTTGAAACTTCAAATATTTTTGGATTTCTTGCAACAATCTTGGCTGCTGTAAATATTTTTGGAGGTTTTTTAGTAACCCAAAGAATGCTGCAGATGTATAAAAAAAAGAAAAAATAGTTTATGTCAGCAAATTTATCAGCAATTTTTTATTTAATTTCAGGGATTTTGTTTATTCTAGCATTAAGAGGCCTTTCATCTCCAGAAACTTCTAGACAAGGAAATTACTTTGGAATAGCAGGAATGATTATAGCAATTGTAGTTACATTTCTAACAATTGGAAATTTTGGAACAGGGTTTATTTATGTTTTAGTTATTTTATTGATTGGTGGCACCATAGGAGCCTTTATTGCATTTAGAATTCCAATGACTGCAATGCCGGAACTTGTTGCTGGCTTTCATAGTTTAGTCGGTCTTGCGGCAGTTTTTGTTGCTATTTCAGCTTTTTTAAAACCTGATGCATTTAATCTAGGAACAGTGGGCAATATAAGATTTGCAAGTTTAATAGAAATGTCAATTGGAGCTGTAATAGGAGCAATTACTTTTTCAGGATCAATAATAGCCTTTTTGAAACTTAGAGGAATAATGTCAGGCTCACCAATTACTTTTAAAGGACAGCATTACATCAACTTATTACTAGGTATATCAATTGTAGTATTAATTTTTTATCTTTGCAAAACACAGTCAGACAGTTTGTTTTGGAGAATTATTGGAATATCTTTTTTATTAGGAGTTTTATTAATTATACCAATTGGTGGCGCAGATATGCCAGTTGTTATATCAATGCTAAATTCATACTCAGGCTGGGCAGCCGCAGGAATAGGATTTACACTTGAAAATAGTGCATTAATTATTACTGGAGCTTTAGTAGGATCATCTGGAGCAATTCTATCTTACATCATGTGCAAGGGAATGAACCGGTCTTTTTTTAATGTAATTTTAGGAGGTTTTGGAGCAACCGATCAGACTACTGGAGGGGACAAAAGTAAAGAACAAAAACCAGTAAAAAATGGAAATGCTGATGATGCGGCATTTTTGATGAAAAATGCATCTTCTGTAATAATTGTTCCAGGGTATGGTATGGCTGTTGCACAAGCACAACATGCATTAAGAGAGATGGTAGATGTTCTTAAAAAAAATGGTGTAACAGTTTCTTATGCTATTCATCCTGTTGCAGGAAGAATGCCTGGACACATGAATGTCTTATTAGCAGAAGCAAATGTTCCTTATGATGAAGTTTTTGAGTTAGAAGAAATTAATAATGATTTTGCAAATTGTGATGTTGCGTACGTTATTGGAGCAAATGATGTAACTAATCCTGTAGCGAAAACTGACCCGCAAAGCCCAATATTTGGCATGCCTATTTTAGATGTTGAAAAATCTAAATCAGTACTATTTGTTAAAAGAAGCTTATCACCAGGTTATGCTGGCATAGACAATGATTTATTTTATAGAGACAATACTTTAATGTTGTTTGCAGACGCAAAAAAAATGACAGAAGATATAATTAAAAGCTTTTAAAAAAATTAATTAATTAAAATGAATACAAAAATTTTCTGTGATATTGCTGATTTAAATACAATAAAAATTTTTAACAAAAAAAATATCGTAAAAGGATTTACAACCAATCCTAGCTTGATGAGAAAAGCTGGAGCAAAAAATTATTCAGAATACTGTAAAAGTATTTTAAAGATTACCAGAAAACCTATTTCATTTGAGGTATTTGCAGATGATAGCAAAAATATTATAAAACAAGCACAAAAAATTAAAGGTTGGGGAAGTCAAGTATATGTTAAAATTCCTGTAACTAACTCAAAAGGAATTTTTTTAGGTAAAGCAATAAAGAAACTTAACAATCAAAATATTAAGTTAAATATAACGGCTGTTTATAGTGCAAAGCAAACTTCTCAAATTTTAAAAAAAATAAATAAAAAAACAAAAGTTATTATATCTATATTTGCAGGAAGAATGGCAGATGTTGGAAAAGATCCAATACCAGAATTTAAAAATAGTATTCAAAGTGCTAAAAAATTTAATAATGTAGAAATTTTGTGGGCAAGCACAAGAGAGCCTTATAACTATCTTCAAGCAAAAAAACTCGGATGTCATATAATTACAATACCTCCTTCAATTATTGAAAAATTAGAAAAATTTGGAAAATCTTTTAATCAGCTAACTGTTGACACAGTTAAAGGTTTTCTTGTTGATAGCAAAAAATCAAAATTTAAAATTTAAATTGGTTGCGGGGGACGGATTTGAACCGTCGACCTCAAGGTTATGAGCCTTGCGAGCTACCAGGCTGCTCCACCCCGCGATATATTAAATCCTATTTTTGAGTTTATTTAATTTTTTTACTCTTTTTATATTTTCTTGGAGGATTCTTTTTTTTTTTTCTGATGGTTTTTCATAAGTATTTTTTAATTTAATTATTTTAAAGAAACCATCTCTCTGAAGTTTTCTTTTCAAAACCCTCAATGCTTGTTCAACATTATTATCTTTTACTTCTATTTTAATAACAACCTCCAAAAAGTTGTTTAATTATCATTTTAAAATTTAGTTGTCTATTATAATTCATATATTTATTGTGCTGCTAATTCTGCTTTTTCTTTCTCTTTTTTTTCTCTTTTTATTCTTCTTTCTGCTTTCTCAATTGCATCTACTAGATCTTTTTGTGAAAAAAGACCCATCGCAACAGGATCTTTAGGATTTAAATTATTGTAATTCCAATAACTTTTATTTCTAATTGCTAAAACAGAATTTTTTGTTATTCCAATTAATTTAGCTATTTGAGAGTCTTTAAGAGTAGAGTGTTGTTTAATTAACCACAAAGCCGAGTCAGGCTTATCTTGTCTTTTTGATAAAGGAATATATCTTTTGATTTTTTTTTCGTTGCTAGAAATTTCAACATCATAATTTTTTATTTTTAATGGTCTATTTTCATCTTTTGTTGATAAATCAATCTCTTCTCTAGTTAATTGGCCAGACATAACGGGGTTATAGCCCACTATTCCTTTTGCGACTTCTTCATCTGCAATACCTTGTATTTCAACTTCATGCAAATTACAAAAATCCGCAATTTGTTTAAAAGTTAAAGTTGTATTCTCAACCAACCAGACAGCAGTGGCCATTGGCATCAGGGGTGTGTTTGACATTAATCTTTTTTCTCGGATCTAAAATTTTGGAATTTTTTGTTAAATTTACTAACTCTGCCTTTATCTAAAATCTTTTGTTTGCCACCAGTCCAAGCAGAATGTGATTTTGGATCAATTTCAAGTTTTAAAATTTCTCCTTCTGCTCCCCAAGTAGATTTTGTTTCAAACTGAGTCCCATCTGTCATTTCAACTTTAATTGTATGGTAGTTAGGATGTATATTTTTTTTCATAGGAGGACTTATAGCAAAAGAATTTATAAAAACAATTAAAAGTTATTAAGTTTTTCAAGCATTTTTTCGTTAATTGAGTTACTTGAGGCTCTCATTTTAATTTCTTCTATTTTTGAAAAATCTATATCATTAATTTTGCCACCCGCTTCCTTAACCAAGATAATACCTGCTGCGATATCCCATAAATTCAAATGATTTTGAAAATAACCATCATATCTTCCAGCGGCCACATAAGCCATATCAAGTGCAGCACTACCAGATTTTCTAGTATTTAAATTTGATTTTATTTCTTCTTTTCCACCAGTAGCGAAAAGACAGTATTCAATTTTTTTTTTTTTAGAAACTTTAATTCTAAGATTATTAAAATATGCACCATTATTTTTCTCCGCATAAAACATTTCATTTTTTATTGGATCAAATATCAATCCAGAAATAATTTCATTTTTTGATTTTAAAGCAATAGAAATTGCAAAGTGCGGTATTCCATGTAAAAAATTTGTAGTTCCATCAATAGGATCAATAATCCAAATATTTTCAGTATCAGAATTATTAATTTCACCAGCTTCTTCACTAAGAATAGAATATTTTTTTCTAGATTTTGATAATTCTTCAATAATAATCTTTTCAGCTTTTTTATCAGCATTGGACACAAAGTCAGATGGGCCTTTAATTGAAACTTGTAATTTTTCAACTTCCCCAAAATCTCTAATTAAAACTTTAGAGGCTTTTTCAGAAGCCTTAATCATAATATTTAAATTAGCTGATATAGAGTTCATTGATTTAGATTTTTTTTACGTATTCCACTGTTCTTGTATCAACAATTATTTCATCGCCACTTTCTATAAAAGGTGGAACTTGAATTTTTATTCCATTATTTAAAGTTGCTGGCTTATAAGACGAAGATACAGTTTGACCTTTAAGAGCAACATCTGTGGTTTTTATTTTACAATTTATTTGATTGGGTAACTCAATGGAAATGGGTTTTTCATTATAAAAACTTATTTTTACTTCTAAATTTTCAGTTAATAACTTCCCTTTTTCTCCAACAAAATCTTTTTTAATATTGATTTGTTCAAACGTTTTCTGATCGATAAAATAATATTCTAAGTCATCTTTATATAAATAGTTAAAATTTATTTCATCTACAGATGCCTTTTCAATTGTATCACTCGACCTAAATCTTTCATTTAATTTAGTACTTTTGTTAACACTCTTCATTTCGACTTGATTAAATGCACCACCTTTACCAGGTTTAACATGTTGAGTTTTTAAAACTTCCCATAAGTCATTCTTGTGCTCAATTAGCATACCAGGTTTTATTTCATTGCCAGATATTTTCATTTTAATCTTATTATTGCTTCTTCAGGTTTAAGTTTTTTATTATTCCAAATGTAGCTTGAAATAGCTAAAAAGTTTGCTTTATTCAACAAAAGTTTTTTATAATTGCTTAATTTAATTCCACCTATAGCAACAATAGGAATATCTGTTATATTCTTTGCATATCTTAATATATTAATATCTGCTTTGTACTTCACTTTTTTTGTTTTTGTAATAAAAAAGGATCCAAGAGCAATATAATCAGCTCCTCCTGTTATAGCTTTTAAAATTAAACTTTTAGAATTATGACACGTTAAACCAATAATTTTATTTTTTAAGATTTTTCTAGCTTTATGAATGCTCATATCATTTTGACCCAAATGACAGCCATCTGACCCTATCTTTTTTGCTAGAATTGGATTATCATTAATTAGTAATTTAACATTATATTTATTACATAATTGTTTTATTTTTTTACCAATATAAATAATGTTGCTTTCTTTATCTTTTTTAAGTCTCAATTGAAAATATGCAACTTTTCTAGTTATAAATACAAGTTCTAAATCTTTATAAAAAGAATCATTTTCGATTGTATTTGGAGAAATTAAATAAATGAATTTCTTAGTTTTTTTCAACCTGCTCAGTCCATTTGCCTTGAGAAGCCAAGCTACACATATTAGCTCTGTGATTAAAAACTTTTTGGGTACCCTCAATATCATCTAAGTTTTTTGACCAGTGCTTAAGAGCACTTTGCTGTAAAGCTCTGCCATATGAAAAACTCATTATAAAACTTGATTTATTTTTTTTATTTATAGTATCTAAATTTTTTGTTGCTTCTATTTCCGTTTGACCGCCGGATAAAAAAGCTATTCCAGGTACTTCGGCGGGAACACTCTCGATCAAACATTTAAGAGTAAGCCCAGCAATTTCATCACTTGAGATTTTCTGACTTGATTTTGATCCAGGTAATACCATGTTTGGTTTTAATATTATTCCTTTTAAATCTACTTTTTGTAATATTAATTCTTCAAAACATTTTTTTATTACTTCAGAAGTTTTGGTTAGGCAGATTTCCACAGAATGATTGCCATCCATCAAAACTTCTGGCTCAACTATAGGAACCATACCGGCTTCCTGTACTAATGTAGAATATCTAGCTAATGCATGTGAGTTTGCTGCAATTGCAATTTTACTTGGATAACTATTTGAGATTATGTATATCCCTCTCCATTTTGCAAATCTTGCACCAAGTTTATAATATTCTTTTAGTCTATCTTTTAAACCATCTAACCCTTCCGTAATTTTTTCTTCAGATGAATTTGCTAAAGTTTTTGCTCCTGTATCTACTTTAATTCCTGGTATAGCACCAGTGTCAGAAATTAGATCAGGAATCTTTTTAGAACTAAACTCTTGTTTAATTGTTTCGTCGTAAAGTATTACACCACCTACGCATGTTTTCATACTTTGAGAAGAGAAAAGAGTATGTCTAAATTTTAATCTATTTTCAGAATTAGATTCCACGTTTACACTTTGTAGTCTTTTAGTCATTGTTCCGGTACTTTCATCTGCAGCCAGAATTCCTTTTCCGTTACCAATTATTTTTAAAGCAATTTTATTTAATTCGGACATTTTGATTTAATGCTTTTATACCAGGTAAAGTTTTTCCTTCAAGATACTCCAAAAAAGCTCCACCAGCAGTTGAAACAAATGTAAAGGAATTTAATTTATTAAATTTATTTATTGCCGCAACTGTTTCTCCCCCTCCTGCCACAGAAAAAAAATTATCATTTTTTGTTTTTTGTGTAATTATTTCTATAATTTGTTTGGTACCATTTTGAAAATTTGGATTTTCAAAATATCCAGCTGGGCCATTCCATAATACAGTATTTGAATCATTAATTATTTTTTTGATAGAAGAAATTGTTTTTGGTCCAATATCTAATATAAAATCATCTGCATCTATTTGTTTTATATCTTTTTCTTTTCCCATATCTTTCAGATTTTTTGAAACCACCACATCTACAGGGCAAGTAATTTTACAATTATACTTATTAGAATTTTCTAAAATTTTTTTTATTAAAGGTCCACAATTGTGCTCGCATATTGATTTTCCTACTTTTGAACCGGCATATTTTAACATTGTGTTGGCCATACCACCAACAATAATTATATTGTTAAATTTTTTTATTAAATTATTAATAATTTTGATTTTTGTAGAAATTTTTGAACCTCCAATTATAAGAGTAACTGGTTTTATTTTTTCAGAAGTTATTTTTTTCAGTGCATTAATTTCCTCCGTAATTTGTAAGCCAAAATATGAAGGAATGTATTTTGCAATTCCTTCAATAGAAGCGTGAGCTCTATGAGAGCAAGAAAAAGCATCATTAACATATATATCGCCCAAAGTTGAAATTTTTTTTGAAAAATTTTTGTCATTTGATTCTTCTCCTTCATTAAAACGAATATTTTCTAACATCATTATAGATCCATTAGGAATTCTCCTTACCTCAGGTAAGATATTTTGGCTTATTATATTTTTGTTAAATAAAACTTCTTTATTTAATAAACCTGCTAGTTTTTTTGAAATAGGTTCTAAAGACATTTCTTTAACAATTTTTCCTTTTGGTCGACCAATGTGAGATAATATTATTATTTTTGCTTGTTTTTCTATTAATAGTTTTATTGTCGGTATTATCTTTTCTATTCTAGATGTTTCAGTTATGGTTCCATTTTTCATTGGAACATTAAAATCAACTCTCAGTAATACCTTTTTATCTTTAAGTACTAAGTTTGGATCTAAAAGATTATTCATTTAAAATTAAATTTTATGAATATATTCTGCCAAATCACACATTCTTGATGCAAATCCCCATTCATTATCATACCACGCAAAAACTTTGCCCATTTTATTCCCAACAACATTAGTTAAAGATAAATCAACAATAGCTGAATTGGGATTGTGATTGAAATCAACCGAAACAAGTCTTTCTTTTGTCGCATCAAGGACATTTTTTAATTCTTTTTTTGAAGCTCTTACAAAAGATTCGTTAATTTTTTTTACTGACAATTTTCTTTTTGAATTAAACACAAAATCTACCAGTGAAACATTTGGGGTTGGAACCCTAATTGCTAATCCTTCAAGTTTCCCTTTTAGCTCTGGTATAATTTCGCCAATAGCTTTTAAAGCGCCTGTAGAAGTTGGTACAATAGATTGTCCCGCAGATCTTGCTCGTCTTGGATCTTTATGAGAATTGTCTAATAATCTTTGGTCAGCAGTATATGAATGAATAGTTGTAATAAAACCTTTTTCTATTTTAAATACTTTATTTATTACATTGGCTACAGGAGCAAGACAATTTGTGGTGCAAGAGGACGCCGAAATTACTAAATCATTCTTGTTTATTGATTTATGGTTTATGCCATAGACGATAGTTTTGTCAGCTTTTTTACAAGGTGCTGAAACAATAACTTTTTTTGCGCCATTTTTTATGTGAGGAATAAGCTTTTCTTTTGAATTAAATTTCCCTGTGCATTCTAAAACATAATCTACACCAAAATTCTTCCATTTTATTTCATTTAAATTTGAATATTGTGAAAAAGTAATCTTCTTTCCATTTATAATTATGTGATTATCTTTATGTTTAATTTCACAATTAAATTTTCCATGAATAGAGTCGTACTTTAATAAAGAGGTCACAACTTCAGTATTTGATCTACTATTGATATGTTTAATTTCTATTTCTTTATTATTATTTTCAATTAATGATCTAATGATCATTCTTCCTATTCTACCCAAACCATTAATTCCAATTTTTATACTCATATTTACTTATTTATCATTTTTTTCACTTTTTTGATTATACTTTCGCTTGTTAAACTAAAATGTTTAAATATATCCTTGTATGGTGCGCTTTTGCCAAAATCGTTAATCCCAAAATTTAAACCTTTGTTGACAACGTAGTTTTTCCAGCAAGTTGTTGATCCTGCTTCAATTGTTATTGTAAAATCTGTTTCTTTTAAAATTTTGTTCTTATAATCATCTGATTGTTGCTCAAATAGTTCTTGGCAAGGGACAGATATAACTTTTGAATAAATGCTCTCTGTGGCTAATTTATGACTAACTTCAACTGCCAAATTTAGCTCAGATCCACTTGTGAATATAGTTAAATCTACATCATTATTTGTTCTCGATAATTCGTATGCTCCATAAGAGCACTTGTTTTCTTTAAAAAATTCTTTTCTAACAGGATCGATTTTTTGTCTTGTCAATGTCAGAATACTAGGAGTATTTTTATTTTCTAAAGCCAGTTCCCAACACTCAAAAGTCTCTATTGTATCAGCAGGTCTAAAAACATTTAAGTTAGGAATAGATCTTAAACTTGAAAGTTGTTCAATGGGTTGATGTGTTGGTCCATCTTCTCCTAGACCTATTGAGTCATGGGTCATAACATATATCACTCTTTGCTTCATCATAGCCGCTAATCTAATAGCCGGTTTACAGTAATCACTAAATATTAAAAAAGTTCCACCATAAGGAATAAGAGCAGAGTGTAAAGCTAGTCCATTCATAATACCACACATTGCGTGTTCTCTAACTCCATAGTGAATATAATTTCCTTTAAAATTTCCTGGTTGAATTATTTTATGATATTCAGTTTTTGTATTATTTGAGCCTGCTAGATCTGCAGATCCTCCAACCAATTGTTTCCATAAAAAATTATGAGATCGAAGTGTTTTAAGAAATAATTCTGAAGATTTTCTAGTAGCCATTGGCTCTAATTTTTTTGATAAAGATTTTTTACTTTTTATAATAATTTGATTTAATTTTGGACTAGAGGGAGTTTTTGTTCTGTTATATTTAGACCAATTTTTAAATTCTTTCTCTCCACGTTTACCAATATTTCTCCACTCTTTCAATATTTCTGCTGGTATTACAAAAGGTTCATATTTCCAATTTAATTTTTTTCTAACTAAATTTATTTCATCTTTTCCCAAAGGACTTCCATGGGAAGAAGCAGTTCCAGATTTATTTGGGGCGCCATATCCAATAATTGTTTTGCATGAAATTGCTGAAGGAAGTTTTGATTTTTGAACTTTTTTTAGAGCTTTAAAAATTTGTTTTTCATTATGACCATCAATTTCAATAAATTTCCATCCGTAACTACTAAATCTTTTTTTAATATTATCAGATACTGATAAACTTGTAGGTCCGTCTATTGAAATCGAATTATTGTCAAATAGTAAAATTAAATTTTTAAGTTTTAAGTGTCCTGCTAAACTTAAAGCTTCATGACTTATTCCTTCCATTAAACAACCGTCACCAGCCAAAACATAAGTTTTATGATTTATTTTTTTTTTACCAAATTCTTTTTTTAATATCTCTTCAGCAATAGCAAAACCAACAGCATTTGCTATACCTTGGCCCAGAGGTCCTGTGGTTGTTTCTATTCCGGAATTAGGACAATATTCTGGATGACCAGCACATATGGAGTTTAATTGTCTAAAATTTTTAATATCATTTAAAGAAATGCTTTTATATCCCGTAAGATATAGTAAAGAATATAGAAGCATAGATCCATGACCTGCTGACAAAACGAATCTATCTCTATTTATCCAATCAGGGTTTTTTGGATCAAATCTTAAAAAATTCTTAAATAAAATTGTGGCAACATCTGCCATACCCATGGGCATCCCTGGGTGTCCTGAATTAGCTTTTTCCACAGAATCAACTGATAAAAATCTGATTGCATTTGATAAATCTTTATTTAGTTTATTCAAAAAATTATCCTATCTAGACTAAGATGACTCAATTTAATATTATAATCATATATATATGAAAACTCTTTATGAAAAAGAAAAAAAACTAAATGAAGTTTTGGAAAAACTCAATCTTTTAAATCCTCAAACCTCAAATTTAAGGGAAACAATAGCGAATCTTGATTATCAAAAAAATCAATTAGAAATTGAAAAAAAAGATTTAGAAACAAGATATGAAGAACTTCATAAAGAATATCGTCAATTAAAAATGAAATTAGAAAAATTAAATCAGAATATGGAAATAGAGAATAAAAAAGAATTGAAGTTTTCAGAAAAAATAGATGAATTAAATCAAGAAACAGATACTTTATTAGAAGAAATAGATAAATGGCAAATGTAAATATAGAGTTTAATGGTAAAGAATTTCTTTTATCATGTGAAAATGGCCAAGAAGAACACTTAGAAGAACTCTCATTATATTTGAATGAAAAATTTAATAATTTAAAATCTTCATTGGGAAATATTGGCGAGAGTAAGCTTCTTTTAATTACATCAATTACTATCATGGATGAATACTTTGAAACGAAAAAAAAAATTGATCAAAAAAGTACGGAACTTAAAAATTTAACTGATAAATTTAAAGAACTGAAATCATTAGTATATGAATATAAAGAAAATAAAGAACGAGAAATTAAAAGACTAAGCGATGAACAGTCAGAATTAAAAAATGAGATTGAACAGAGCAAAGAAGATTATGAAAAAGTTATTGATCATGCGGCTGAACAAATTGAAGATTTTCTTAAAAAAGCTGGTTCTAATAATCCTATACAATAAATTTTGTGTTAAAGTCTAATATAAGAAAAAAAATTTTTAATTTAAGAAAATTAGAAAATAGTAAAAATATTCAATTACAATTTTCAGTCATATACAATATTTTAAAGAAAAATAATTTAAAAAATAAATCTATTGGTGGTTATTATCCTGTAAATTATGAAATAGATGATTTAGACATTATTAAAGAATTAGAAAAAAAAAATTATAAAATTTCTCTGCCTGTAATTAAAAAAAATAGTGAAATGGATTTCTATAAATGGTCATTTAAAGACAATTTAAAATTAAACAAATATGGTATTCCTGAACCTGAACAAAAACAATTAATTTACCCAGATATTATATTGGTTCCACTTGTAGCTTTCGATAAGAGACTTTTTAGATTGGGTTATGGAGGTGGTTTTTATGATAGATATATCGAAAAACTACTAAAAAAAAAGAGTTTTTTAACTATTGGACTTGCGCTTTCTTGTCAAAAAATAAACAGAGTACCAAATAATAAATATGATAAGAAGTTAGACTTAATAGTGACTGAAAAATATATTTTGAAATGAGAATTTTTTTTTTAGGAGATATTGTTGGCCAGTCTGGATGTACCGCTGTAAAAAAACATTTACCGATTATAATTAAAGAAAAGAAAATAAATTTTGTTGTGGTTAACGGAGAAAATGCAGCAGACCAAGGCGTTGGAATTACTGAAAAAATCACTAAAGATTTATTTAATTCCGGTGTAGATGTAATTACAACTGGAAATCATGTTTGGGATCAAAAAGAAACTACCGAACATATTGAAAGAGAAGAAAGACTTTTAAGACCAGAAAATTTGGTTTCTGTTTCCCCAGGAAAAGGTTTTGGTGTTTATAATTCAAAAAATGGATTTAAAATTGGAGTTCTAAATCTTATGGGAAATATTTTTATGAAAAAATGTGACGATGTATTTGAAGCAGCAGCTAATTTCATAAAAAAAAATTCTTTGAAAAAAAATTATGATTTTCTTGTAGTAGATTTTCATGGAGAAATTACTAGTGAAAAAATGGCAATGGGACATTTTTTTGATGGAAAAGCAACTTTGATAGTTGGGACTCATACACATATACCCACTCATGATGCAAGAATTTTAAAATTGGGAACAGCATACCAAACAGATGCAGGAATGTGTGGCGATTACGATTCAGTAATTGGCATGAATAAAGAAAATTCATTAAATCGTTTTATGAAAAAGGATTCAATAAAGCATTTTCCCGCAGAAGGAGCAGCCAGCTTGTGTGGAATAATAGTTGATGGCAATCAAGAAACCGGTTTGGCACAAAATATCGAACATTTTATTTATGGAGGAGAGTTAAAAAATACTCATTAAATCATGGCAGGACATTCCCATTGGGCGGGCATTAAACATAAAAAAAGCAAAGCAGACAATCAACGCTCAAAAATTTTTTCAAAGCTTTCAAAAGAAATCACTGTTGCTGCAAAGTTGGGTGATAAGGATCCAGATATGAATTTTAGATTAAGATCGGCCATTCAATCAGCTAGATCAGCGAATATGCCTAAGGAAAATATTGATAGAGCTATAGATAAATCTGAAATAAATACCAATTCTAATTTTGAAAATATAAGATATGAAGGTTTTGGTCCTAATAAAATTGCAGTAATAGTTGAAACACTTACTGAAAATAAAAATAGAACAGCGTCGAATATTAGGACAATTTTTCAAAAAAATGGCGGAAGTTTAGGAACACAAGGATCAGCTTCACACAATTTTCAACAATTGGGTGTAATTAAAATTGATAAATACGAAATTTCTGACAGCAAGATATTTGAATTGGCAATAGACGCAGGAGCCAATGAGTGTTTTTCCAATGCAGATTATCATGAAATACAATGTGATAAGAGTAAAATATATAATATAAAAAATGAACTAGAAAATAATATAGATAACTTTTTATCAACCGAAATAGAATGGATTCCTATAAACAATGTAGAAATTTTAACAGAAGAGAAAGATGAAGCAATTAAATTATTAGAAACGTTAGAAGATGATGATGATGTGCGAAATGTTTATACAAACCTTAAATTTTAGTTTTATTAAATGCTAATAATAGGAATAGATCCAGGTATTTCAGGAGCAATTTGCTTTTTTGAAAATGGTGAAGTGAAAGATGTTATTGAAATGCCTAATATGGCCGATGGAAAAAAAAATAAAAGGCAAATAAATGGTCCTCAGATTTACAATGAAATTTCAACAAGAATAATAAATATTCCAAAGAAAAATATAGTTGTTATCATTGAGCAAGTTTCTGCAATGCCTGGACAGGGAGTAACAAGCATGTTTAACTTTGGCCAATCGTTTGGAGTGATCAAGGGAGTATGTTCCGCAATGCAATTATCAATGCATTTTGTAAGACCAACTAAGTGGAAAAAATATTTTAGTTTAATTAAATCTGAAAAAGATGCTAGCAGAACCAAAGTAATTGAAATTCATCCTTATATTTCTTCAAAATTATCCAAAAAAAAAGACGCAAACAAAGCAGATGCAATTTTAATTGCCAGTTTTTTTCACAATACTTACCAAAAAGTAGATTAAACTTTGTTTTTTAAGTCAAATTGATGACACATTTTAGTGTGAAACCTTTCTGATGGAAGCTGATATTACATCACAAGCTGTAGGTCTTGCAAGTAGTGCCGATTTTTCTATTATTAATTTGTTTCTAAGAGCAGATATTATTGTTAAATCTGTAATTATTATTTTAATCGCAGCATCAATTTATTCTTGGGCGATAATAATTGACAAATATAAACTTTTTAAAAAAATAAATAAAAGTTCAGAAGAATTTGAAGAAAAATTTTGGAAATCAAAATCTGCAGAATCTTTTTATAATAGTTTGCCAACCAATATAGACGATCCAATGGCCAATTTATTTAAAGGTTCCATGCAAGTTGTAATTAAATCAAGATCAAAATCTAATTTACCTGAGAGGTTAACGAGTGTCTTAGAAGTTAACATAGAAAAACAGATGAATGCGATTGACAAAAATTATACTTTCCTCGCAACAGTTGGTTCAACAGCTCCTTTCATTGGATTGTTTGGAACTGTATGGGGAATAATGAATTCATTTCAATCAATTGCAATCTCAAGAAATACAAGTTTAGCTATTGTGGCGCCAGGAATTGCAGAAGCATTATTTGCCACTGCTCTTGGATTGCTCGCAGCCATTCCTGCGGTGGTTGCGTTCAATAAATTTAGTAGCGATTCAAGAAAATATTCACAAAAATTAGAAAATTTTTCTAAAAGATTTATTTCAATAATTTAAAATGGCATTTAAATTGAAACGTTCACTTAGGGAACCTATGAGCGAAATAAATGTGACACCATTTGTTGATGTCATGTTAGTATTATTGATTATTTTTATGGTTACAGCACCGTTGTTAACTGTTGGTGTACAAGTTGATTTACCAGAAAGTTCGGCAGATTCACTTTCAGAAGAACAGGAACCTTTAACTTTAACTATAAATTCTAAAGGTGAAATTTTTATTCAAGAGTCAAAAGTTGAGTTTGATAAAATTATTGCAAAAATATTAGCAGTTTCAAAAAATAGAACTGATACCAGAATTTATGTTAGAGGAGACAAAACAATTAATTATGGGAGAGTTTTGGAAATTATGGGAATGTTATCAGGTTCTGGCTTTACAAAAGTAGCACTAATCTCTGAACCATATAAAGAAAGATAGTGTGTGTACAAAAATATTATAGCCTCGTCATTTTTCCATTTAGCATTAATTGTACTTGCAACTTTGAGCTTGCCTTTTTTAGCTAAAAAACCTATTGATTTGCCACCAATCATTTCAGTTGAATTTATTCAAATAACTGACAAAACAAATATTCCATTTGCTCCTAAAGCAAAAAAAATAATTGAAAAAATAAAGAAAGAACAAGAAAAATTGCTATCTGAACAAGCTCCACCAAAAAAAATTAAAAAAGAAAAGCCAGATGCAATTCCATTACCTGATCAAAAATCTAAAAAAATAAAAAAAATTCAAGAAAAAAAACAAAATCCAGAAAAAATAGATGATACAATTAAACAAGTTTCAGAATTCGAAAAAAAAGAAATGTTTGATCCAAATACAATAGCTGCATTAATTGACAAATCCAAAGAAGAAATGGCCGAAACTACAAAAAAAATAAATAGAGTTACTCAATCTCAAGATAAAAATATGAATATATTGGGATTAACTTTAAGTGAAGAAGATGCTTTAAAAGCACAAATATTTGGTTGTTGGAGTATTCCATTAGGGTTACCTTACAATGAAAATTTATTAGTGAGAATAAAATTAAAATTAAAACCAAATGGATTGGTAATTAAAACAGAAATTCTTGACCATGTAAGAATGAATAAACCTGGACAAGGTTTTTATAAAGTGTTAGCTGAAAGTGCTCTTAGAGCAATTCAATTATGTCAACCGCTAAGAGTGCCAACAACAGGTTATGAAAGGTGGAAAGAGTTGCAATTAAATTTTGATGCTAGAGAAATGTTAGAGGGTTAATGAAAAAAATAAGATATTTAATTTTATTATTATTCATAACCATTCCAACTAAATCTTTTTCTTTAATTGAAGTGGATATTACTAGAGGAAATTTAAATCCTTTGCCCGTTGCTGTATCACCATTATCATCTGATCAACAATCAAAATTAGCTCTAGAAAAAGAATTAAAAATTCATGATCTTGGTTCAGAAATTTCAAAAGTAGTAGAAAACAATTTAAAACAAACGGGTTTATTTAATCCTTTAAACAAAGATGCTTTTTTACAAGAGCCAGATATTGCTCATCTTAAGCCTAGATTTGAAGATTGGAATTTAATTAAAGCACAAGCACTTATAACTGGAAAAGTTAATTTCCAAAACAATAAATTACGAGTTGAATTTAGATTATGGGATGTATTGGCAGGAAAAGAAATACTAGCATTAGGATTTACAACTGTTCCAGAAAACTGGCGAAGAGTTGGACATATTATTACTGATAAAGTTTACCAAAGATTAACAGGGGAAAAGGGATATTTTGACACAAGAATTATTTACGTCTCAGAAAAGGGACCTAAAACAAAAAGAATAAAAAAATTAGCAATTATGGATCAAGACGGATTTAATACTAAATATTTAACTTTAGGGAATGAATTAGTTTTGACACCTAGATTCAATCCAACCAATCAAATGGTAACTTACTTATCTTATTTTAGAAATTTACCAAGAGTGTATGTTTTAGATATTGAAACCGGAATTCAAGAAGTTGTGGGAGATTTTCCTGGTATGACTTTTGCGCCAAGATTTTCACCAGATGGTAAAAAAATTATAATGAGTTTTGCTAAAGATGGTAACTCAGATATTTTCACTATGGATCTTGAAAGTAGAATTGTTGAGAGAATTACCAATCATCCATCTATTGATACATCGCCAACTTATTCACCAGATGGAAAATATATTTCATTTAATTCTGATAGAAGTGGTTACCAACAGTTATATGTTATGAAAAGTGACGGATCTAATGTAAAAAGAATTTCTTATGGAAAAGGTTTGTACGCAACTCCAGTTTGGTCTCCAAGAGGAGATTTAATTGCATTCACAAAATTACACAAAGGAAAATTTTATATTGGAGTGATGAGAATAGATGGTAAAGGTGAGAGACTATTGACAGAAAATTATTATCAGGAAGCTCCATCATGGTCTCCAAATGGCCGAGTCATAATTTTTTACAGAGAGACAAAATCTGATGATAAGGGAGAGGGATTTTCTACTAAATTATGGTCTATAGATTTAACTGGCTATAATGAAAGGTTAGTTAAGACAGAAACTGATGCATCAGACCCATCTTGGTCGTCTTTATTAAGCAAATAACAATATTTTCAAGAAATAATGTTGATTTTTTAGCTTGAAAGATCTATCAAGTTGTGAATAAATTAATAAAACGGTTTAAAGATTGAAGGAGCATTAATGATTTTAAGCAAAATTTATAGGAATACTATTCTAGTTGTGCTGTTAAGTTTTGTCATATCCGCCTGCGCAACACAAAAGGTAGCGAAAATAGATAAGCAAATTCAAGGAGATGTTTATACTGGAACAGATACTGTTAAATATTTAGCAGATGGTGTTGCAGACAGAGTTTTCTTTGCAACAAATGAATCAGTTTTAACAACTGCTTCTAGAGATACTTTAAGAAAGCAAGCAGCATGGTTAAGGAAAAATTCAGATATAACAATTGTATTAGAAGGTCATTGTGATGAAAGAGGCACAAGAGAGTATAACTTAGCATTAGGCGAAAGAAGAGCTAATGCTGCAAAAGACTATCTAATGACTTATGGAGTTGCTTCGAATAGAATTTCTGTCATTAGCTACGGTAAAGAAAGACCTGTTGATTCAGGTTCAAATCCTTTATCTTGGTCAAAAAATAGAAGATCAGTAACAGTAAAAGCAAATTAAAAAATTTTAAAGACCCTGAATACTTTTATTTAAGTGTCAGGGTCTTTTTTTTGCCATCATTATAACTACTAATAAAATTGATGATTAAATTGAAAAGATCTTACTTAATTACAACAATATTATTTATTATATTATTACCTAAATATTCTTATTCGGAAGATCAAAATATATATGAAGTATTGGAGTTAATTCAAAAAGATTTAAAAACTTTAGAAAAGGCCGTATATTCAAATAGTTTTTCAGATAGCGAACAATCAACCGTTTCAACAAATACTTTAGATCAAAATTCAGAAGAAGTTTTAACCAGACATTTATTAAAACTATCAGAAATTGAAAGACAATTTCAAGAACTTACAAATAAATTCGAAGAAATAAATTTTAAATTTGACAAGCTTTCAACGAGATTGTCAAAAGTTCAAGCCGATAATCAGATAAGATTTCAACAACTAGAAGATCACGCAAATACAATTAATTTAAATCAAGACCAAAAATTGTCTTTATTGCCAAAAAAAGATAATGAAAAAATTTTACCAGGCACATCTCAACCCCAAGATTTAGGTTCTATTTCTTATAAAGATACTGAAACTCAACTTGAGACACAACAAACACAATCAATTGATTCAACACAAACTATAGTGACAGAAACTTTTCAAGCAGAAGAAAAAATATTGCCAGAAATTCTTCCAGAAAAACAATATGAATTTGCAACCAGTTTTCTAAAAGTTGGCGATTATAATACTGCCGAAAGAGCATTTAGAGAATTTGTTATAACAAATCCTGAACATAATCTGGCAGGAAACGCTCAATATTGGTATGCAGAAACTTTCAGAATTAGACAGTTATATACTGATGCTGCATCAGCTTATCTTGAGGGATATCAAAAATATCCAAAAAGTGAAAAGGCTCCTATAAATTTGTTAAAACTTGGAGTATCATTAGTCCAAATAGGAGAAAAAGATCAAGGTTGTTTGATGATCACTGGTGTTCAAAAACAATATCCAAAAGCAAATCAATCTGTTCTTCAAAAAGCTAAATATGAAGAAAAAAAGTTTGAGTGCAAAAAAAATAATTCATAAAAATTTATTAAATTATTTAAAGAATCCAATAATTAGTAAAATTTATAAAGATTTTGAAAATCTGTTGCTTTTAGATAATAAAGTTAATTGTTTAGCAATTGCAGTTTCTGGTGGACCAGACAGTTTAGCTTTAACTTTTCTTGCTAAATCCTTTTCTATTTTAAATAACGTAAAAGTAAATTATTATCACCTGGATCATAAATTAAGAAAAAATTCTACTAAAGAAGCTCTTAAATTAAAATCAGCATTAAAGAAATTTGATATTGATTGCAAAATTTTGGTTTGGAAAGGAAAAAAACCTAAATCAAATATTCAATCAGCAGCTAGAAAAAAAAGATATTTGTTAATAATTAATCAAATTTTAAAAGGTAAATCTAACCGTTTGTTAATTGCACATCATTTAGATGATTTATATGAAAATTTTTTAATTAGATTATTAAGAGGATCGGGCTTGAAAGGATTGGCTTCTTTTAGTCAAATCAAAACCAAATATAACAATAAAATTGAAATTATAAGACCATTAATTAATATAAACAAAAAATATTTAGTATTTATATCAAAAAAGATTTTTCACTTTTATATTAAAGATCCATCAAATGAGAATACTAGTTTTAAAAGAGTCAGAATTAGAAATTTAATTTACAGTTTAAAAAATGAAGGCTTGAGTGAAAATAAACTAAAGTTAACAATTAACAACCTAAGCGATTCCAATCTCACCATTGATCATTATGTAAAAAAAAATATTAGTTTAAATTCAAATTATTTGAAAAGAAAGTCTGCTTATATTCTTAGTAAGAATTTTTTTGAGCAACCACATGAAATTGTCTTCAGATCTTTATCTAGTATTCTTAAAATAATTGGAAAAAAATACTATGATTCTAGAGGCAAAAACTTAAATCAATTATTGGAAAAAATTAAATCAATAAACTTTAATAAAGCGACTTTATCAAGCTGTATTATAGAAAAACTTAATAATTCTTTAATTATTTATCAAGAAATAAAGAAAAAAAGATAAAATTGCCTTAAATTGGCACTTGTTTAATATAGAATAATTCTTACTTTATTAATATGAATTTTAAAAATTTAGCAATGTGGGCTGTAATAGTTTTTTTAACTATTGGTCTTTATAATATGTTTAAAAACCCACAAGGTTCTATAAGCCAAATAAATAATATTATATTTTCAGAATTTTTATCAGAAGTTGAAAATGGAAGAGTTGTACAAGTAGAAATACAGGGAAACAATATAAGTGGCATAATGTCAAATGGCCAAAAATTTTCTACATATTCACCAAACGATCCAAATCTTATTGAAAAATTATCTGATAAAGGAGTTAGTATTTCTGCGGCACCTTTAGATGAAAAAATGCCATCACTTTTTGGTGTATTGCTATCCTGGTTTCCGATGCTTTTATTAATTGCAGTTTGGATTTTTTTTATGAGACAGATGCAAGGTGGAAAAGGTGGAGCAATGGGATTTGGAAGATCTAAAGCAAAATTGATGAGCGATGCGAGAAAAAAAGTAACTTTCGATGATGTTGCTGGCATTGATGAAGCAAAAGAAGAAGTGGAGGAAATTGTAGAATTTTTAAAAAGTCCTAAAAAATTTATGAGAGTTGGTGGAAAAATACCTAGAGGTGCACTGCTTGTAGGTCCACCTGGAACTGGAAAAACTTTATTAGCAAGAGCAATTGCTGGAGAATCTGGAGTACCTTTCTTTACAATATCAGGATCAGATTTTGTAGAAATGTTTGTTGGTGTTGGAGCTGCAAGAGTAAGAGACATGTTTGAACAGGGAAAAAAAAATGCTCCATGTATAATTTTTATTGATGAATTAGATGCGGTAGGAAGAAGTAGAGGTGCAGGGTTAGGCGGAGGCAATGATGAAAGAGAACAGACACTTAATCAGATTCTTGTAGAAATGGACGGTTTCGAGACAAATGATGGCGTAATTATACTTGCATCAACTAATAGGCCCGATGTATTAGATCCAGCTTTACTAAGGCCAGGCAGATTTGATAGACAAGTAGTTGTTCCATTACCTGATATTCTTGGAAGAGAAAAAATACTAAAAATACATTCTAAAAAAATTTCAATGGCACCTGACGTAGAATTAAAAACAATAGCCAAAGGAACGCCAGGATTTTCAGGGGCAGATCTTGCTAACTTAGTTAATGAGGCAGCATTATTAGCAGCAAGAAATAACAAAAGAGTTGTCACAAATATAGAATTCGAAGATGCGAAAGATAAGGTTATGATGGGAGCTGAAAGAAAGTCAATGGTTATGACTGAAGAGGATAAAAAATTAACAGCTTATCATGAGAGCGGGCATGCTGTTGTTGCTTTAAATGAAAAAGCATCAGACCCTATACACAAGGCTACAATTATACCTAGAGGAAGAGCTTTGGGTGTGGTTTGGACTTTACCCGAAAGGGACAAATATTCTCATACAAGAGAATATTTAAAAGCAAATATATCGAAAGCAATGGGTGGACGAATTGCAGAAGAATTAATTTTTGGTCATGAAAAAGTTACTTCCGGAGCATCTTCGGATATTCAAATGGCCACAAAACTAGCTAAAGATATGGTGACTAGATTTGGAATGAGCAATGAACTTGGCCCTTTAACATATGGAGAAAATGAAGACGAAATTTTTCTTGGAAGATCAATAACAAGACATCAACAAATATCCGAAGATACTGCTAAAAAAGTTGATGCAGAAATCAGAAAAATAGTAGACGAAGGCTATAATAAAGCAAAGAAAATATTAACAGAAAAAATAGATGATTTGCATAAATTAGCGAAGGCCCTTTTAACATACGAAACGCTAACAGGAAGCGAAATTGAGGATTTAATATATAAAAACATTTATCCAGCCAATAAAGAAGATTTGAAAGTTGAGGACAAAGATCAAGACTCTGCTCTAGGTTCAATTGGATTGAAACCAAAAATTGTACACTAATTTATAATGGAAAAATATTACACAAGAGTGTGTAATTTTTATTATGGAAATCATTCAAAAAAATTAGTTAGAAAAAAAAATTCATTACCCTTAAATGGAAATTCAAATATTTCATTTGATCATATAGAAATCTTATCAAGAAAAAACAAAAGATTAATTCATATAAAAGAATTAAAAAAACTATCATTATTTTTTCAAAAAAAAATTAAAAAAGATATAAAACTAATCACAAAAAGAAAAAAATTTTATAAAATAAACTTAAATAACTCTCCAATAATAATGGGTATTTTAAATCTTACTCCGGATAGTTTTTCAGATGGGGGAAAATATAATAAAAAAATGTTAGGATTGTTACATGCTAAGCAATTAATTAAATCTGGCAGTTCAATAATTGATATTGGCGGAGAGTCAACTAGACCGGGAGCAAAAGAAGTTGAAATAATAAAAGAATGGCAAAGAATTGAATCAACTCTAAAAAAATTAAAATACGAAAAATGTTTGTTATCCTTGGATACAAGAAAAAGTGAAATTATGCAAAAAGGAATAAAATTTGGAGTGAATATAATTAATGATGTGTCAGGTTTAAAACACGATTCCAAAACTATAAATATATTAAAAAATTACAAAATTCCTTTTGTTATACATCACATGCAAGGTACTCCAGAAACTATGCAAAAAAATCCTAAATATAAAAATGTCCTTTTAGATGTTTATGATTATTTTGAAAAACAAATACAATTAATTCGAAATAAAGGAATTTTACACAATAATATCATTATTGATCCAGGTATTGGTTTTGGTAAAAACTTGAAACATAATATTACTTTAATTTCAAATATTTCTCTTTTTCATAGCTTAGGTTTTCCTATATTACTTGGAATTTCTAGAAAAAAATTTATTAAAGATTTATCGGGAATTAATGATAGTTCAGAAAGAATAGGAGGAACTATTTCTTCTGCATTATTTGGAATGTTACAAGGAGTTCAAATATATCGAGTGCATGATGTTAATGAAATTAATCAAAGTATTAAAGTTTTTAAAATACTCCAATTTAATTAATGACTAAGAAATACTTTGGAACCGATGGAATTAGAGGAACCGTTAATAAAGGAAATATTAATGGCGAAATGTTTTTTAAATTCGGGTTAGCTGCTGGAACTTATTTCAAAAATTTAAAAAAAAATAAACAGTCGGCGATAATTGCAAAAGATACAAGATTATCAGGATACACATTAGAGCCAGCATTAGTTTCAGGATTAACTTCGGCAGGGATGCATGTTTACACTTTAGGTCCTTTACCTACCAATGGTCTTGCAATGTTAACAAAATTCATGAAAGCCAATATGGGAATAATGATTACCGCTTCTCACAATCCTTTTTATGACAATGGTTTAAAACTATTTGGACCTGATGGTTTAAAACTCTCTGATAAAATTGAAAAAAAAATAGAAAAGCTTATTGATTCAAAAATAATTGAGAATCTTTCAAAACCAGAAAAATTAGGCAGAGTAAAAAGATTGGAAAATGGCAACGATAGATATATTAATATTTTAAAGAGCAATTTCCCTAATAATTTTAAATTAAATGGTTTAAAAATAGTCATAGATTGTGCAAATGGCGCAGGTTACAAATCAGGCCCTAAATTATTAAAATCTTTAGGTGCCAAAGTAATTTCAATTGGAACTTCTCCAAATGGCTTAAATATTAATGAAAAATGTGGATCCACTTACCCTAACAAAATTCAGTCAGCAGTTAGAAAATATAAGGCTAATCTAGGTATTTCATTAGATGGTGATGCTGATCGAATAATTTTATGCGATGAAAAAAGTAGAATTATTGATGGCGACCAAATTATTGCAATGATGGCAACCAGATGGAAAAGAAAAAAGATGTTAAAAGGTGGAGTGATTGGCACATTAATGTCTAACTATGGATTAGAGAAATATTTTAATAGAATAAAAATAAAATTTTATAGAACAAATGTTGGCGACAGATATGTAAAAGCAAAAATGCAAAAATATAAATTTAATTTAGGTGGAGAACAGTCCGGACATATTATTCTTGGAAAGTTTGCAACAACTGGAGATGGTTTGTTAGTTGCAATGGAAACTTTGTTTTCAATGAGAAAAGGAAAAAAAGCTAGTGAATTATTTGATGTGTTTGAGCCAATTCCACAAATTTTAATAAATATTGTTGTTAAAGATAAATCTATTATCAATTCTCCAAATTGCAAAAAAGCAATTAAACAAGCAAATCAACTAATTAAAAATAAAGGGAGAATGTTAGTTAGAAAATCTGGAACAGAACCAAAAATTAGAATTATGGGCGAATCCAAAAACAAAAAATTGCTTCAAAAATGTATTAATATAGTAAAAAGAACTATTAAATAAATTGAAACCTAAGTCGAAAATATTAATTATTGCAGGATCTGACTCTTCAGGAGGAGCAGGAATTCAAGCAGATATCAAAACAGTCACATCCTTAGGTTCCTACGCAATGACCGCTGTTACCGCTATAACAGTTCAAAATACAACTGGAGTAAAATCAATTGTATCAATTAATCCAAAAGAAATTTCAAATCAAATTGAATTTACTGCAAAAGATATAAAGCCTGATGCAATAAAAATTGGAATGTTAAATTCAGCTAGTGTTATCACTGCAGTAATTAAATCATTAAAAAAAATTAAAACTAAAAAAATCATTTTAGATCCAGTAATGGTTGCAAAAGGTGGTGCCAAACTTATTAATGATAAGGCAATTAAAATATTAAAAAAAAAATTAATTAATAAAGTATCTTTAATTACTCCAAATATCCCAGAAGCAGAAATTTTAACATCCACAAAAATTAAAACAAAAGAAGATATGATTATTGTTGCTAATAAAATGCTTAATTTAGGTTCAAAAAATGTATTATTAAAAGGAGGACATTTGACTTCAAAAATTATGGAAGACGTATTTCTTAATAAAAACGAAATTATTATTTTTAAAAATAATAAATTTTCAACAAAAAATACTCATGGTACCGGTTGTACATTATCTAGCGCGATAGCAACTTTTTTTGGGTGTGGAAAAACATTAAAGAAATCTTGTGAGATGGGAATTAAATATGTTAACCAAGCAATAGGAACAGGATCTAATTTTGGAAAAGGTCGTGGACCAATTAACCATTTAAATTCAATAATAGTTAAAAAAAAATATAGATAATGAAAAATGTTGTAGTTGTCGGCTCGCAGTGGGGTGATGAAGGCAAGGGCAAAATTGTTGACTGGTTATCAAGCCAAGCGGATGTTGTTATTAGATTTCAAGGAGGTCATAATGCTGGACACACTCTAGTTATAGAAAATGAAACTTATAAACTTCGATTACTTCCTTCAGGAATTGTAAGAAAAAATAAAATTTCGATAATTGGTAATGGAGTGGTTGTTGATCCATGGGCATTATTGGATGAAATTGAAGAAATAAAATCTAAAGGCGTAGAGGTAAATCAAAATAACTTAATTATTTCTGAGACTGCAAATTTAATTTTACCATTTCATCAAGAAATGGATGAAATAAGAGAGGATACAGCTGGTAAGGCAAAAATTGGAACAACAAGAAGAGGTATTGGTCCCGCATATGAAGATAAAATTGGAAGGAGATCTATAAGAGTAATAGATTTAGTTTCTGAAAAAAATTTAGATCATAGATTGGAAACAGTATTATTGCATCATAACACTTTAAGAAAAGGGTTAGGCAAAGAAATTTTTAAGAAAGATAAACTTAAAAAAGAATTATTAAGAATAGCACCAAAAATTTTGAAATATTCACAACCAGTTTGGAAAAAAATAGACGAATTTAAAATTCAAAATAAAAAAATATTATTCGAAGGCGCCCAAGGAATATTACTTGATGTGGATCATGGAACTTATCCATTTGTAACTTCATCCAACACTGTAGCTGCTTCTGCTGCAACTGGATCTGGTTGTGGTCCAAATACAATTAATTACGTTCTAGGAATTGCAAAAGCTTATACTACAAGAGTAGGTGCGGGACCTTTCCCAACAGAATTAAATAATGAAATTGGAGAACAACTTGGAACTCGAGGTAAGGAATTTGGAACAGTCACAAGTCGAAAAAGGAGATGTGGATGGTTTGATGGAGTGCTAGTTAGACAAACAATCAAAATTTCTGGAATAGACGGAATTGCATTAACAAAATTAGATGTTCTTGATGAATTAGATGAAATTAAAATGTGCATTGCTTATGAGTTGGATGGTAAAAAAATAGATTATCTTCCAGCATCAACTGATGATCAATTAAAAGTGAAACCTATATACAAAACATTTAAAGGATGGATGTCTTCAACTCAAGGTATTAAAAAATTTGAAGATCTTCCACAAAATGCAAAAGTTTATATCCAAGAATTGGAAAAGTTTATACAAACTAAAATATCAAGTATTTCTACGAGCCCAGAAAGAAACGATACAATCTTAATTGAAAATCCTTTTAAGATTTAATTTGCTGGTAAAAGATTTTTTGATTTAGCTGAGTTCAACATGTGCTTTTGTAATTTTTCAAAAGCCTTGTTTTCAATTTGCCTTATTCTTTCTCTACTAATTTTGAATTTCTTACTTAATTCTTCGAGCGTAATAGGTTCATCTGTGAGTTTTCTCGCATAAAGAATTTCTTTTTCCCTTTCATTCAAGATCTTAATGGAATCCTGTAATAAATCTTTTCTTTGCTGCATCTCTTCTTGTTGAGCAAATCTTAATTCATGATCCATTTCTTTATCCACAACCCAATCTTGCCATTGATCACCGTCTTCGCCTATTGGTGCATTCAGCGAATGTTCTTTACCAGAAAGTCTTCTATTCATAGAAACAACTTCTTCTTTGCTAACATCTAATTTATTGGCAATTTCAGAGACATGTTCATCTCTTAAGTCACCTTCGGATCTTGGTGCAATTTGGTTTTTTATTTTTTTTAAGTTAAAAAATAATTTTTTTTGAGCTGTTGTCGTTCCAATTTTTACCAAACTCCAAGATCTTAAAATATATTCTTGAATTGCAGCTTTGATCCACCACATAGCATATGTTGCTAACCGAAAACCTTTTTCAGGTTCAAATTTTTTTACGGCTTGCATTAAACCAACATTTCCTTCTGAAATCATTTCGTTGACTGGAAGACCATATCCCTTGTATCTCATTGCAATTTTTGCAACTAGACGCAAATGGCTTGTTACTAGTTTTTCAGCTGATTTTAAATTTCCTGTTTGTCGCCAATTTTTAGCTAGCATATATTCTTCTTCATAATCTAGCATTGGGAATTTCTTAATTTGCGCTAGATATCCCGCGAGTCCACCTTCATTAGATAGAACTGGCAGTTTATAGTTAGTTGCTGTGCTCATTTTGTATAGTTATTTAATTAAGAAACCCAATAATACAATCTTTTTATTTGTTAGTATTTCTTAACTTTTTTAATATATTTTCAAGTTCTTGTGGCAAAATTGAGGAAAATTCCAATGCCTCACCTGTTCTTGGGTGAGTAAAACCTAATATTTTTGCATGTAAAAATTGCCTATTTAATTTTAAAATTGGTATTTCTAATTGCTTATCTATGTTTTTAAATTTTTTAAATCTTTTCTTATATTTCTTATCTCCTAAAATATTATTTCCTTTATAACTCATATGAACTCTTATTTGATGAGTTCTTCCTGTTTCAAGTATACACTCAATAAAACTAAAAGTTGGCGTTTTATCATTTTCGAAAATCTCTAATGTTTTATAATTAGTAATAGCTTTTTTTCCTTTTGAAATTCCAACTTCCATTAACTGTCTATTTTTTGAACTTCTTGTAATTAAAGTTTCAATTTTTCCAAATTGTGGTCTTAGTTTTCCCCAAACCAAAGCTTGATAAACTCTTTTAATTGTATGTTTGTTAAATTGATTTGATAAATTTTCATGAGTAATATTATTTTTTGCAATTACAATTAGACCAGAGGTATCTTTATCAATTCTATGAACTATTCCGGGTCTTAGTTCGTCACCAATTGTTGATAGATTTTTACCACAATAATTCATTAAGGCATTTACTATTGTATTGTCATAATTGCCAGCACCCGGATGCATAGATATGCCTGCTGATTTGTTTATTAACATCAAGTCATCATCTTCATAAATAATATCCAATTTATAATTGTAAGGATTCAATGAAACTTTCATTGGTTCTGGAATTTCAAGTTTTAATGTATCTCCGGGAGATACTTTTTTTGAAGGATCTTCTAAAACTACATCGTTAAGAGTTAGTTTTTTTTTTAGTATTAAATTTTTAATTCTTGTTCTACTGAGAGAATCTTCTTTTTTATTTATAAAAATATCAACTCTTTGTTTTTTATCTCCGTCTTTGACAATTATATTAATGATATTTTTCATAATTTATAATAATAATACTATATGCGCTTGTAGCTCAACTGGATAGAGCGCCAGATTTCGGCTCTGGAGGTTCAGGGTTCGACTCCTTGCAGGCGCACCAACTATTCACCTATATTTATTAATGTTCCTTTTTTACGTGCTTGTCCAAAGGAATGGTAAAATAATGATATTGCTAATATCAAATAAATTCCGTTTAAATAAAATGCATTCATTATATTTTTATAATTTACAGTCTGATCAATCAGAATACTTCTGGCTTCTTCAAAAATATATACGAGAGGAAGCGAGTAAGCTATTTTTTGAAAAAATTCAGGTAAAATTTCTACTGGGTAATAAATGCAACCAAAAGGAGCCAATAGAAACATCGTCGACCAAGCTATATTTTCAAATGAAGGACCAAATCTTAATAATCCTGCTGAAACAAATATTCCAAGTGTAATTCCAAATATGTATAAACTCAAAAAAAGAAGGAACAAATACACACCAAGATCAAGCAAAGATATTCCAAAAAGTGGATAAGTGAGCAAAATTGCCGGAACAAGTCCAATCAAAGCCCTGATTAAAGCTGTAATAACTAAAGATATAATTATTTCACTTATTTTAATTGGCGCAATAAATAAATTTGTAAAGTTTCTACTCCAAATCTCCTCTAAAAATAACATATTAAAACCAATGCTTGTTCTAAAAAGAAAATCATAGAGAATGGCACATGTTAGAATTACACCTACTGCATTATTGTAATATGTGCTATGGGATGCAAAAAAATTTGATATAAATCCCCACAAAGTTATCTGAATTGATGGCCAGTAAATTAAATCTAAGATTCTTGGAAAAGATCTGGTAATTAAATAAAAATGTCTTAAAAAAAGACCATAAATTCTAATAAAGTTCATACCCGTTCCTTGAAAGTTTTAAAAAAACTTCCTCTAAGTTTTTTCTGCCATGTTTTTTTATCAATTCTTCCGGATAGCCTTTGTCAATAATAATACCATCTTTCATCATTAGTACTGTTTTACACAATCTTGTTACTTCATTCATATTATGTGATGCTAATAAAATTGATATTTTTTTTTCTTTTTTATAATTTTCCAAAAAACTTCTAATAAATTCTCCAATTTCTGGATCAAGCGAAGCTGTTGGTTCATCTAAAAATAAAACAGTAGGGTTATTTATCAAAGCCTTGGCTAAACTGGCTCTATTTTTTTGTCCCGAGGAAAGTTCTCCTGTTACTCTATTCAATAAATCTTCTAACCTTAATTTTTCAACAAGGTATTCTATTCTATTTTTTATATCCAAGACATTATATAATCTACAGTATACAATTAAGTTTTGTTTTACCGTAAGCTTTTTTGGCAACTCAATATAAGGCGAAATAAAATTTATTTTTTGAAGAGTTTCTATTCTATTTTCCTCAATTTTTTTTCCATCTATTAATATTTCTCCATTTGAAGGTTTTAGTAAACCAAGCATCATTCCTATGGTTGTTGTTTTTCCTGAACCATTAGGACCAAGCAGTCCTAAGATTTCATTTTCTTTTATGTTAAATGAAATACCTTTTACAGCTTCTTTTGAGCCATATTTTTTTTTAAGATTTTTAACTTCTACTAAGTTCACCATTAAAATTTAGATGCTCTAATTAATCTATCGTTGATTGCCTCTCCAAACCCTATATTTGGAATTTTTTCTACTGCAATACTTTTAAAATTTTTTTTCTTTATCATTCTTAGTGTTTCATATAATTTTTTTGCCGCTTCTTTCAGATTTCTTCTCTTACTTAAATAATAAAAGTTTTTAGCAGAAGATTTTCTTTTTTTAATTAAAATAAATGCCTCATTCAGTCTTGGTTTTTTGATATTTAATCTAATTGGAATACCAGGCGAATAATGAATTTTTCCTTGACCAGGCGTAATTATCTTTTTTTTTTTTTTATTAAATTTAAGGTTAGTTTTAAGAACTCGATTTATTTTACTTATTTCTATTCCTCCCAATCTAAGGATTTGAGGTTTTTTTATCAAGCTAACTATAGTCGACTCTAAACCTACTGTTGATCTACCACCATCAAGAACAAATTTAATTTTTTTTCCAAATTCATCTATAACATCTTCTTTAGAGACAGGGCTAATTTTGGTAGAAATGTTAGCACTTGGAGCAGCAAGTGGATAATTTATTTTTTTTAGAAGTTTTCTGATTAGCGCGTGTTTTGGAAATCTTACAGCTAGTGTTTTTTTATTATTAGTTACATTTTTAGAAATTTTACTATTTTTTTTTAGTTTGAGAATAAATGTAATTGGACCAGGACAAAATTTTTTATAAAGAATAAAAAAATTTTTATTTAATTCACAGTCGATTTTTAATTCTTTCAGATCTGAGTAGTGAACAATTGATGGATTATTTTTTGGTCTCTTTTTTAGTTTATATATTTTTTTTACCGCACTATCAGAATAGGCATTTGCGGCCAAACCATAAACAGTTTCCGTTGGAATTGCTACACAGTGTCCCTTATCCAGAAAGAACTTACTTTTTTTAATATTTGAAAGATTATTATTCATGTATTATGACCAACTATTATATGAAAGATAAAAATTTGCCAGATGATATTGCTTCAAAATCAATGACCGAGCTAACTCAAGAAGCAAATAAAATTATAGAACAACTAGAAAAAGAGAAAAATTTAGAAAATTCATTAGATGACTATCAAAAATTGATTAGACTGAACAATATTATAAAAAAAAAATTTCAAAATACTTCAAAAAAAATTTCTTTAGAAACAAAAGATAAAATAGACAAAATTTTAATTAAAAAAAAATGAAAAAAAAATTAAATAAAATTGCAAGAGATATAAATCAATTTTTAAACATATATCTAAGAAAACAAAGTAAAACTGAACTAATTGCCCCAATGAGATATGGATTACTGTCAGGTGGTAAAAAAATGAGATCAAAAATACTAGTCGATACAGGAAAAATATTTGATTTAAATTATAAAACTTTAATTCAAATAGGAGCAGCAATTGAATGCATTCACGCATATTCTTTAATTCATGATGATCTACCATGTATGGATAATGACGATATTAGAAGAGGAAAACTTTCTACGCATAAAAAATATGGAGAGGCAACAGCAGTTCTTGCTGGAAATTCTTTACTTACTTTAGCTTTTGAGATTTTAAGTGAAAAAAATTTATATTTAAAGGAACAATTAAAAATGAAGTTAATTAAATTAATTTCAAAAAGCTCAGGACACTTAGGAATTGCAGGAGGACAATATTTAGATTTAAGTTTTGAGAAAAAAAAAATTTCAACAAAAAAAATTATTGATATGCAAGTTAAGAAAACAGGAAAATTATTTGCATTTAGTTGTTTAGCGCCCGCATTAATAGCAAATAAAAAAAAACAAATTATTAACCGGTTAGAAAAAATTGGTTATGAAATTGGTTTACTTTTTCAAATCGTTGATGATTTAATTGATTATAGAGGTAATTCAAAAAAAGCTGGTAAAAAAACTAAAAAAGATCAAAAAAAAGGTAAAGCTACTTTAATTAGTATACTAGGTTATCAAAATACTATTAAATATACTCATAAATTAAAAGTTGCTATTTTAAAAAAACTTGCAATATTTGGAAAAAAAAGTGACAGCTTAAAAAATACGGTTCAATTAATTTTAGAAAGAGACAAGTGACAAAAAAATATCAATATTTGGACAAGATAAATTTTCCTTCAGATATAAAAAAACTTACTCATTCAGAATTAAAAATATTGGCAAAAGAAGTTAGAGAAGAAATGCTAGATGCGGTTTCTGTAACCGGAGGTCATTTAGGAGCTGGCCTTGGGGTAGTAGAGTTAACAATTGTTTTACACTATGTATTTGATACTCCAAATGATAAATTAATTTGGGATGTTGGGCACCAAACTTATCCACACAAAATACTTACTGGCAGAAAAGATAGAATAAAAACTTTAAGACAAGGTAATGGTCTTTCAGGGTTTACAAAAAGATCAGAGAGTGAGTATGATCCATTTGGCGCCGCACATAGCTCAACCTCTATTTCATCTGCATTAGGAATAGCGATTGCAAATAAACTTTCAAAAAAATCTGATCAAGTTGTAGCAATTATTGGAGATGGAGCAATAAGTGGTGGAATGGCTTATGAAGCAATGAACAATGCAGGTGCTGCAAAAACAAAAATGATTGTCATATTAAATGATAATGACATGTCCATTTCAAAACCAGTAGGTGCTATGAGTTCATACCTTGCAAAAGTATTATCTGGGAAAATATATTTTAGTTTTAGGGAAATAATTAAACTAATAATTTCTACTTTTTCAAAAAAATTTACTGTCAAAGCAGCTAAAGCAGAAGATTTTTTAAGATCCGTAGTTACTGGAGGAACTTTATTTAATTCACTTGGGTTTTATTATGTCGGGCCAATAGATGGATATAATTTAGATAATTTAATTTCAGTTTTACAAAATGCCAAAAATTTAAATTATGATGGACCGATTATGATTCATATCAAAACTAAAAAAGGCAAAGGTTATGAATTTGCAGAAAAATCTTTAGATAGATTTCATGGAGTATCAAAATTTGATGTTAAAACAGGGGTACAGGAGAAATCAAAATCAAATATACCCACTTACACAAAAATTTTTGCTAATTCACTAATTAAACACGCTGAAAAAGATAGCAAAATAATTGGAATAACAGCAGCGATGCCTTCAGGAACAGGAATGGATTTATTTGGAAAAAAATTTCCAAAAAGAATGTTTGATGTTGGAATTGCAGAACAACATGCTGTAACTTTTGCTGCGGGAATGGCAACTGAGGGATATAAACCATATGCATCAATTTATTCTACTTTTTTACAGAGAGCTTATGATCAAGTTGTTCACGATGTGGCAATACAAAGTCTACCAGTTAGATTTGCCATTGATAGAGCAGGTCTTGTAGGAGCAGATGGACCAACCCATGCAGGTTCCTTTGATGTAGTTTATTTATCCACTCTTCCAAACTTTATAGTAATGGCTCCAAGCGATGAATCAGAACTTGTGAAAATGATCAATACCTCGATAGATATCAATAATAAACCATCAGCTATCAGATTTCCAAGAGGAACTGGAATAGGAGTTGAGCTACCATCAATTGAAGAAAAAATTGAGATTGGTAAAGGAAAAGTAATTTCAGAAGGAAAAAATATAGCAGTAATTAATTTTGGAGCTAGACTGCAAGAATGTTTATTAGCAAAAGAAAATTTAAAGAAAAAAGGCATTAATCCCACGATCGTTGATGCAAGATTTGCTAAACCATTGGATGAACTTTTAATTTGGCAAATAGCAACAGATCATGAAGCAATAATCACAATTGAGGAAGGATCAATAGGTGGTTTCGGGTCTCATGTTAGTTATTTTTTATCAGAAAAAAATCTTATAGACTCAGGTTTAAAATTTAGATCTATGATTTTACCAGATCTATTTATTGATCAAGATAAACCTGATATTATGTATAAAAATGCAGGACTTGATGCGCAATCAATTGAATGTAAAATTCTAGATTTATTAAATTCAAAAATTATTGTGCAAAAACAAAATTAAAACTATTTACCACACTGAGCTTTATTCATTAGATAATGATCTAACAAAACACAGTGGATCATAGCTTCACCAATAGGCACTGCTCTAATACCAACACAAGGGTCATGTCTTCCTTTAACAGAAATTGAGGTATTATTTCCAAATTTATCTATTGTTTTTCTGCTATTTAAAATTGAAGAAGTTGGTTTAACAGCAAAAGAAACAATTATTTCTTGACCACTTGAAATTCCTCCTAGAATCCCTCCAGAATTATTAGACTTAAACTTTATAGTTTTAGCTTTTTGAAAAATTTCATCAGAATTTTGTTCTCCTGTTAAAAATGCCGAGTTCATACCCGAACCAATATTCACACCTTTAACAGCATTTATGCTCATCATGGCTGAAGCTAAATCCATGTCTAGTTTAGAATATATTGGAGCACCCAAACCAACTGGGACTCCACGAGCTCTTACTTCAATCATTGCTCCACAAGAAGATCCTGATTTTCTTATTCCTTGCAAATATTTTTCCCAAAGCTTTGCAATTGATTTATCAGGGCAGAAAAGAGAGTTTTTGGAAATAAATTTGTCATTCCAATTTTTTGTATCACATCCAAGAATTCCCAATTGAGTAACAGCACCGATAACCTTATATTTTTTTCCAATTTTATTTTCTAAAACTTTTTTAGCAATAGCGCCAGCAGCTACTCGTGCAGCTGTCTCTCGAGCAGATTGTCTTCCACCCCCTTTATAATCTCTGATTCCATATTTTTTAAAATATGTAAAATCTGCATGACCAGGTCTAAATTTATTTTTTATTGTCTCATAATCTCTTGATCTCATATCTTTATTGTAAATAATTAATGAGATTGGAGTTCCTGTTGTTTTAGCTTCAAATACTCCAGATAAAATTTTAATAGAATCATCTTCTTTTCTTTGAGTTGTAAACTTTGATTGTCCTGGTTTTCTTTTATTAAGCTCGATTTGAATATCTTGTTCATTTAAGCTTATATTAGGTGGACATCCATCCACAACACATCCAATCGCAAGACCATGAGATTCACCCCATGTTGTGAAACGAAATAACTTTCCAAAAGTGTTAAATGACATTAATTTATATTATATAAGATATTTTGTTAAAATTATGAATCAAAAAAACTCACTTGGCTTAGATAATTGCTTTCAAGATCTAGATAATCCGATTGAATTGTTCAGAAAATGGATGGAAGAGGCAAAAAAATCAGAACCAAATGATCCCAATGCATTTGCTTTAGCAACTGCTGATAAAAAAGGAATTCCATCAGTTAGAATGATCTTGTTAAAAGATTTTAGCAATAAAGGTTTTATATTTTATACAAATTTAAATAGCCCCAAGAGCCTTGCTTTGAAAGAAAATTTAAATGCTTCAATGTGCTTTTATTGGAAAAGTTTATTTAGACAAGTTAGAATCACAGGATCAATATCAAGAGTTACCAATGGAGAGGCCGATAATTATTTTAATTCACGAAATTATGAAAGCAAAATTGGCGCATGGGCTTCAGCTCAAAGTTCGTTTTTAAAAAGTCGAAATGACTTATTAATTGCAATAGCTGAATATAAAAAAAAATACCCTGACCAAAATAATGTTCCTAGACCCAAACACTGGGGTGGATGGAATTTATTACCCAAAGAAATAGAATTTTGGCTTAGAATAAATGATAGAATTCATGAACGTTTGATCTATTCAAGAAAAGAAGAAGATGACAATTGGGAAAAAAATCTTCTCTATCCTTAAAAAGATCTTTCCAAACTAAAAGAAGTTAGTTTTTCTAATATTTTTTTTTCTTTAGAATTATCAAATATACTCAATGAATTTGATGCAAGATTAATGAAATGTTCCGCTTTTTTATAACATTGTGAAATAATATTGTATTTTTTAATTAATTTTAAAATTGCCTTAAAATTTTTTTCATCTCTATTTTTTTTGTTAAAGAATTCTTTAGTTTGTTTTTTTTCAGTATCATTTGCTTGTTGATAAAGGAGAATAATTGGTAAAGTGATTTTTCCTTCAAAAAAATCATTTCCAATTTTTTTTCCAAATAAATTTAACTCTGAATTATAATCAAGAGCATCATCAGCAATTTGAAAAGTAAGGCCCAAGTTTCTTCCATAAAATTCTAACGCTTCTTTAATTTTGTTATTTTTACTTCCTAATATTGCACCAACCTTAGCGGCAGCAGCAAATAATTCTGCAGTTTTAGATGAAATTATTTTAAAGTATGTTTCCTCCAAAATATCTATTTCACCTTTATGTTGTAATTGTAAAACCTCTCCTTGTGCGATTTGTGCAGAAGTTGATGAAAGTAATCTTAAAACTTCCAAGTTTTCATCTTCAACCATCATTTCAAAACATCTGCTAAGCAAATAATCTCCTACTAGAATAGAAGATTGATTTCCCCATACAGAATTTAATGTTTTTTTTCCTCTCCTAATTTCTCCGCTATCAATTACATCATCATGCATTAAAGTTGCTGAATGAATTAATTCTATACACGCTGCTAAATTAATATCTCTTCCACCTTTTAGATATCCACATAGTTTTGCGGAACCAAGAGTCAGTAACGCCCTTAGCCTCTTGCCACCCGTGGCAAGATGGTAATTTGTCATTTTTTGAACTAAATCAACTTTACTTGATAATTGAGCTTTAACTTTTTCTTCAACCAAAGCTAATTTATCTTCAACTGAATTTTTCAGCTCGAAATAAGAATTATTAATTTGCTTTTTTAATTGTACAACAGTTCCCATAAGATAAGACTAGTATATATCAATTTTATATATTACTTATCAATTGACGCACCCAAATCTTCAATTATAAGTAGGCTTTATATTAAATCAAAAATTTTATAGGCATTTAAAATGTTTTCATTTTTCAAAAAGAAAAAAATAGTTCCTCATATAAAGTTAAGTGGCGTAATAGGGAATGTGGGGAAGTTTAAACAAGGAATAGATTTTGCTGGACAGGAGGAAGTTATAAAAAAAGCCTTTTCGGTAAAAAAAGCTGTAGCTGTTGCAGTTACTATTAATTCACCTGGAGGATCGCCAGTACAATCTCATTTAATCTATAAATTTATTAGAGAGCAGGCACTAAAAAAAAAATTAAAAGTAATTGTATTTGCAGAAGACGTGGCTGCCTCCGGCGGTTATTTAATTGCTTGTGCTGGTGATGAGATATATGCAAATTCAAGTTCAATTATTGGATCTATAGGCGTTATTTACTCGTCATTTGGATTTAAAGATTTAATTAAGAAAATTGGTGTTGAAAGAAGAATTTATACAGCTGGAAAAAACAAAAGTATTTTAGATCCTTTTGTAGAAGAAAAAAAAGAAGATATTGAAAGATTAAAAAGCATTCAATTAGATCTTCATAAAGATTTTAAAGATGTAGTAAAAGAAAGCAGAGGATCAAAGCTAAAAAAAGATTCTGGCACAGAACTTTTTTCTGGAGAATTCTGGTCTGGTAAAAAATCTAAAGATTTAGGCTTGATAGATGGAATCGGAAATGCTGATCAAATTTTAAGACAAAAATTTGGTGATAAAGTGGTAATCAAAAAATTTGAAAAAACAAAAGGTTGGCTCACAAAAAAATTATCTTCATCTGAAAATCAAATGGATCAATTGGTAAATATATTAGAAGAAAGATCAATCTGGCAAAGATATGGCTTCTAAAAAAAAAATTAAAAAAATAAAGTTTCAAACTTTTCAAGATACAATTTTAAATCTTCAAAAATATTGGAGTAAACATGGTTGTATAATTTTACAACCTTATGATGTAGAAGTGGGTGCTGGAACTTTTCATCCAGCTACTACACTTAGATCGTTAGGTACAAAATCCTGGAAAGCTGCTTATGTGCAGCCTTCAAGAAGACCATCAGATGGAAGATATGGGAATAACCCAAATAGATTACAACATTATTATCAATTTCAAGTTATTATTAAACCATCTCCCAAAGATATAAAAAAATTATATTTAAATAGTTTATCGACAATAGGCATCAAACATTATGAACATGATATTAGATTTGTAGAGGATGACTGGGAAAGCCCTACTCTTGGAGCGGCTGGTTTAGGTTGGGAAGTTTGGTGCGATGGAATGGAAATAACTCAATTTACTTATTTCCAACAAATGGCAGGAATTGAATGTAAGCCAATTTCTGTAGAATTAACCTACGGACTCGAAAGAATTTGTATGTTCACTCAGAGAAAAAAAAATGTTTTTGATTTGGTTTGGAACAATGAAGGTATTCTATATCGTGATGTTTTCCATCAGGCAGAAAAAGAATTCTCAGCTTATAATTTTGAGCATGCTAACACTGATTATTTATTTAAAATATTTGATATGGTGGAAGATGAAACAAAAAAACTTATAGAAAAAAAATTATCTCTCCCTGCTTATGATCAATGTTTAAAAGCAAGTCACGTTTTTAATATTTTAGATGCAAGAGGTGTTATTAGTGTTGTTCAAAGAGCAAAATATATTTCAATAATAAGAGAACTTACCAAAGGCATAGGACAGACTTGGCTTGAAACTCAAAACTAAGAATGCCAGATTTTTTTTTAGAATTATTCAGTGAAGAAATTCCCTTTAATTTGCAAAAGAACGCAAGAAGTAATCTTTTGCAAAATTTTAAAGATTTTTTTGAAAAAGAAAAAATAATTAATAAGTCGGAAGGCAAGGTTTTTTCTACTCCCAATAGGCTAATTATTTTATTTGAGGGAATTGATGCGGAAATTTATAGAAAAAGCGAAAAAATTAAAGGACCAAGTGTTAGTGCTTCAGAGGAGGCGTTAGAGGGATTTATAAAATCCAATAAAATTGAAAAGAAAAATATTTTTCAAAACCAAACTGAAAAAGGAGAATTCTACTTTTTTAATAAACCTGCGAAAAAAATTAAAACGATAGATTTATTAAAAAAAAATATTCCCGATCTTTTGAGCAAAATATCTTGGAAAAAATCAATGAAATGGGGAGATTTCGATCTTTATTGGGGGAGACCATTAAAATCAATACTAGCTGTTTTTGGCAATATTATGATAAATTTTAAATTTCATCACTTGCATTCATCTAATTCGACATTCTTAGATAAAGAATTTGAGAAAAAAACTAAGGTGTTTATCAGCTATAAATCATACAAAAGCTGTTTCAAAAAATTGGGAATAATAATAGATCATAATTTAAGAAAACAATTTATTGAAAAAGAATTAAAAAAAATTTCAAAAAATAAAAACTTAGAAATTCAAATTGACTATAAACTTTTAGACGAAGTTACAAATCTTGTCGAAAGTCCAAAAATATTAACTTGCAAATTTGATAAAAAATTTTTGGAAATTCCTAAAGAAATTTTAATTATTACAATGCAGCATCATCAAAAATATTTTCCAACGTTTGATAAAAAAAATAATTTAACAAATAATTTTTTGGTGGTTGCTAACACAAAAGACCAAAAGGGTTTCATCAAATTAGGAAATGAAAGAGTTGTAGAAGCAAGATTAAATGATGCGCAATTTTTTTGGCAAAGGGACAAATCTCAAAGTTTAGTTAAACAAGTTTCTAGACTAAAAAATATGAACTATTTCAAAGGAATAGGAACTTACTTTGACAAAATACAAAGAATGAGAAAACTGAGTTCGTTGATTTCAGATCAATTATTAATTAGTAAGGAAAAAATAGAAATTGCATCATCAATTTGTAAAGTTGATTTGCTATCAGATTTAGTTGCCGAGTTTCCCGAACTACAAGGAGTGATGGGAGGATATTTTGCTTCTGCACAAGGATTTGAAAAAGATATATGTTTAGCAATTAGTGAACATTATTTGCCTACAGGTCTAGAAAACAGGATTCCAAAAAAACCTTACAGTATTGCTTTATCTCTATCTGATAAATTAGATACGCTAGTTGGATTCTTTGGGATTAATTTGAAACCCTCAAGTTCTAAAGATCCTTATGCTTTAAGAAGATCTGCAATTGGATTAGTTAGACTAGTATTAGAAAACAGTAAAGAATTTAAAATACGAGATTTAATTAATTATTCTATATTACTTTATCATGAACAAAAATTTAATTTTAATGCAAAAGCAATACAAAAAGATTTAACTGAATTTTTAAACGATCGATTAATAAATTACATGAAAGAAAAAAGTATAAGACAAGATATTATTGAAGGAGCAATCTCTTCATATAATATTGATCAAATTTTGAAAATTTATAACAAATCATTTGTTCTAAACAAACATATAAAAAAAGAAATAGGAAAAGATATTATTTCTAGTTACAAAAGAGCATCAAATATTTTATCTAGTGAATTAAAAAATATATCTATAGAGCTGAATAATTCTACCGATCCAGGGTTATTTAAAAATGATTATGAAAAAAATCTTTATATTAAAGTAAATGAAATAAGAAAATATTTTACAAGTGTAAATAGAGACGAGAATTATGAAAAGAGCTTAAATATTTTAGCATCTGCAAAAAAAGAAATATTTGACTTTTTTGATAATGTAATTGTTAATGATCAAGATGAATCTATAAAAAAAAATCGATTGGAACTTTTGAAAATGTTATGTAACACCTTCGACAATTATATAAAATTTTCTAACATTGAAAGTCTATAGTGAAAAAACTTATATTTAATTTTAAATCTAATGATTTTAAAAAAATAAAGAATCCTAAAAATATTTTAGGTGGCAAAGGATATAATCTATCAGTAATGAGAAAGTTAAGTTTGCCTGTTCCTCCCGGGTTTACGATAAGCACTGCAGCTTGTGATTTATTTTATAAAAGTAAAAAAAAATTACCGTCAAGTTTAATTAGAAACATCAAAAAAGAATTAGAAAAAATTGAAAAAGAATCTGCAAAAAAATTTGGTGATTTAAAAAACCCCCTTTTGGTTTCTGTTAGATCTGGCGCTAGAATTTCTATGCCAGGGATGATGGATACAATTTTAAATTTAGGTTTAAATGATAAAACTGTATTAGCTCTAGCAAATAAAGCTTCAAATATGAGATTTGCCAAAGATAGTTATAGAAGATTTATTCAAATGTATTCAAACGTTGTGATGGGTGTGAAAAATTATAATTTTGAGGAGATTATTGAAAATTATAAATTAACCAAAGGAGTTCTTTTAGATACAGATCTAGATGAAAATGACTTGGACGGCTTGATTAAAGATTATAAAAATCTTGTAAAAGAAAAAACTAATAAAGAATTTCCCCAAGATGTTTTTGATCAGTTGATTGGTGCAATTAGTGCTGTATTTTTGTCTTGGGAAAACAAAAGATCTCAAGTTTATAGAAAATTAAATCAAATTCCTTCAGAATGGGGAACAGCTGTAAATGTACAATCAATGGTATTTGGCAATATGGGAAATGATTGTGCAACTGGAGTTGTTTTTACCAGAGATCCTTCAAATGGAAAAAAAGAAATCTATGGAGAATATTTAATTAATGCGCAAGGAGAGGATGTTGTAGCAGGAACCAGAACACCTCAGTATATTACAAAAAAAACAAGAATTAAATCTGGTTCAAACGAAAGCTCAATGGAAGAGACAATGCCTAAAATGTTTTATCAACTAAATAAAATATTAGCTACTTTAGAAAAACATTACAAAGATATGCAGGATGTAGAATTTACAATCGAAAACAAAAAACTTTGGATGTTACAGACAAGATCAGGAAAAAGAACAGCCAAATCTGCTGTTAAGATTGCGGTAGATATGTTTAAAGAAAAAATTATTTCTAAAAAAGAAGCAATTTTAAGAGTGGATCCTAATTCATTAGATGGTCTTCTTCATCCAACGCTAGATGAAAATAGCAATATAAATGTAATTGCAAAAGGCCTGCCAGCTTCTCCTGGCGCAGCAAGTGGAAAAGTTGTATTTACATCTGAAGAAGCCGAGAGATTAAATGATGCGATGCAAAATACGATTTTAGTTAGAGTTGAAACATCACCCGAGGATATTCATGGTATGCATGCAGCAAAAGGAATTCTAACCGCAAGAGGTGGAATGACAAGCCATGCAGCAGTTGTTGCAAGAGGAATGGGAAGACCTTGTGTATCAGGTTCAAGTGAAATCGATATAGATTATGAAAAAAAAATATTTAAAACTAAAGATAAGGAAATTAGAGAAGGAGATATTATTACTATCGACGGATCAACTGGCAGAATAATTCTTGGTGAAGTTAAAACAGTTAAACCAGAAATATCAGGTGATTTTTCTCAATTAATGAAATGGGCCGATAGTTTTAGAAAATTAAAAATTAGAACAAACTCAGAAACAACTTTAGACACAAAAACTGCTAGAGATTTTGGTGCCGAAGGAATAGGTCTTTGTAGAACAGAGCATATGTTTTTTAATGAAGAAAGAATTTTGCCTGTAAGAGAAATGATTATGTCTAAATCTAAAGAAGATAGAGATAAAGCATTAAAAAAATTACTTCCACATCAGAAAAAAGATTTTGTAAAAATATTTAAGATTATGAAAGGTTTACCAGTCACTGTAAGATTATTAGACCCTCCATTACACGAGTTTTTACCTAATAAAGAAAAAGAAATAAAAGACATATCAGATTCACTCAATCTAGATATAAAAGAAATAAAATCTAGAATAACTGAATTACACGAACAAAATCCAATGCTTGGACATAGGGGGTGTAGATTGGGAATTTCTTTTCCAGAAATTTATGAAATGCAATGTAGAGCAATATTTGAGGCTTTAGTTGAATGTAAAAATAATAAATATAAATCAATTATTCCAGAAATAATGATACCTTTGGTATCTAGTGAAGCTGAAATAAAAATTATGAGAGATCTTGTTATTAGAGTTGCAAATCAGATTCAAAAAGAAAATAAAACCAAAATTGATTATTTAGTTGGAACAATGATTGAATTGCCTAGAGCAGCAATTAAAGCAAAAGATATTGCAAAACATGCTGACTTTTTTAGCTTTGGAACCAATGATTTAACTCAAACTACTCTTGGAATAAGCAGAGATGATAGTGGTAAATTTTTAAATGATTATATTGAAAATAAAATATTTGATATTGATCCATTTGTCACTATTGATGATGGTGTTGCCGATTTAATTAAAATGGCAGTTTTAAGAGGTAAAAAGCAAAACAAAAAAATAAAATTAGGTATTTGTGGAGAACATGGAGGTGATCCAAAGAGTATTAACTTTTGTGCAAAAACAGGATTAGATTATGTTTCATGTTCACCATACAGAGTTCCTGTTGCAAGACTGGCTGCAGCTCAAGCACAATTAAAAAAATCTTAAAAGTTTTATTAAAAAATAATAGAAGAAATAACTTATTTAAGAATTTCAAATTTAAGATCTATAGCTGAAGCACTATGCGTTATTGCACCAACAGAAATTCTGTTAACACCTGTCGCAGCTACTCTTTTTATATTTTTTAGATTAATATTTCCCGAAGCTTCTGTTTCATAATATTTTTTTGCAATTTTAACTCCGATTTTTAGATTTTTTAAGTTCATATTATCAAAAAGTACTGTGTTAAACTTTAGTCCCTGTATTTTTTTTAGTTGAGACAAGCTATCTACTTCAACAGTAATTTTTTTTCTTTTTTTATTTTTTATAGCTAAATTTACTAAAGCTTTAATATCAGAGGTTGCTATATGATTATCCTTAATTAAGTACTCGTCGCTGAGATTAAATCGATGATTAGTTCCTCCACCTAGTTTAACAGCATATTTTTGAATTACTCTTAAATTGGGAATGGTTTTTCTTGTACAGCATATTTTACATTTACTTCTTTTAACAAGTTTTACAAAATGATAAGTTTTAGTTGCAACTCCAGAAATATGACTAATAAAATTTAACGCCACTCTTTCTCCGGCTAAAATTTTTTGAGCATTTCCTTTAATAGTTGCAATAACATTACCCTTTTTAACAAAAGATCCTTCTTTTTTTTTAGTAACAAATTTAATTTTTTTATCAATTAGTTTGAAAGTTTGGTTTGCAAAATTTAATCCACCAATAATACCTAATTGATTAGAAATTAATTTTAATGATATATTTTTTTTACTTTTAATAAGGGCAGAAGTGATATCTCCCGAAGGATATAAATCTTCATTTAAAGCTAATTTAACAACGTTTCTAATGAAGTTATTGCTTAAACGTATATTTGACACCTAATTTATCGACCGACTTCGGCCATTCTTTCAACTGATCGTCTTGCTTTTTCTATTGTTTCATTGCTCATTATGATTTCGTTAGTTTCATTTTCTAGGCATTCTAAAATTTTAGGAAGAGTAATTTTTTTCATATGAGGACATAAATTACATGGTTTTACAAATTTTACATTTGGATTTTCTATTTGAACATTATCACTCATAGAACATTCGGTAACCATCATGACTTTTTTTGGTTGATGGTCTACAACATACTTAATCATTCCAGTTGTAGATCCAGTAAAATCACTTGCTTTAATTACATCCGGAGGGCATTCTGGATGTGCAATAATTTTAATTCCAGGGTTGTTTTGTCTAATTTCATTTATTTCTTTTTCATTAAACTGTTCATGAACTATACAAGTACCTTTCCAAGAAATAATTTCCACGTTCGTTTGCGAAGCTACATACTTTGCCAAATAATCATCTGGCAAAAAAATTACTTTTTTTACACCAAGAGAATTCACAATTTTTACAGCATTTGCTGAAGTACAACAAATATCTGTTTCTGCTTTTACATCTGCAGAAGTGTTAACATAAGATACTACAGGAATATCTGGATATTTTTCCTTTAGAATTCTTACATCTTTACCTGTAATAGAAGAAGATAAAGAGCAACCCGCATTCATGTCTGGAAGCAAAACTTTTTTTTGAGGATTCATTAACTTTGCCGTTTCAGCCATGAAATGCACTCCACACATAATAATAATATCTGCATTGGCTTTAGAAGCTTCTATTGCTAAAGCTAAAGAATCTGCTGATACATCAGCAATACCATGATAAATTTCAGGGGTTTGATAGTTATGCGCAAGAATAATTGCGTTCTTTTCTTTTTTAAGTCGATTAATTCTATAAATGTACGGAGCATGAACAGACCATTCAATTTCTGGCAATACTCTTGAGATTTTTTTATAAATTGGATCGGTTGTTTTTCTTATTTCAGATGCAAGTTCCATGTAAAAGAATCTATCAACTTGAAAGATATTTGTCATTAATTTAATCTGTCACATTAAGCGGCCATGCTGAAACTGGTAGACAGGCTTGGTTGAGGGCCAAGTGAGAATTTCTCATGAGAGTTCGAGTCTCTCTGGCCGCACCAATTCCCCAATGTCACAAACCTTACTTCTAATATCTTTCCAATACTATTGAATTTTCAATTTGTTTTGATGATATTTTCCAATACTTTTTAAGTAATAAATTTGTTTCCTCTTTTGTGTGTAAAATGAAACCAAATTTTTCATAAAATCGAATTGCCCATAAGGCATTTTTCCAAGCTCCCACCAATAAACGAGAATTCCAATTTTTATTTAATAGATATTTAAGCATCGCAGTTCCCGAACCTTTTCCTTGGTAAGCAGTTAAAGTGTAAGCGTGCCTTATTAGAACAACATCTTTTATTTCCTGAAATCCTATTACTCCAATTAATTTATTATTATGAAGAGAGCCAAACATTCGTACTCCATCTTTAAATTCATCTACCAATTCCCTTTCTGTCATGTAGGGTTCGTGCCAACAATCATCAGGGATAACATTTTTGTACCTTATGGCAGCGTCATTGATAACATAAAGAATTTTGGAAATATCACTTTTTGTATATTCACTTATCATTTAGTTTACAAGAAGGGGCGTTCTGTTGCAGGTGCCCCGGACTTTGTAACATTATTCCTTAATCTACGCCAATAATTTTTCTGCAAAAGTGAGAAATTACAATAGTAGCGTGCTCATAGTCCGCTCATGATTTTTATGCTAGGTTCGTAGATCATGAAAAAGATTTTATGGATTGTGGTTCCGGGCTTGTTGTACTTCAGCAAATGTTGTAAAAATTGTGAATTCTCTTGGTGTAAAAAAATAAATTTTATTTTACTAAAAAATAGACTAGTTACTAATTAAATGAAAAAAGACGCATTTAAATTTTTTAATAGTAAATATTTAGTTGATGGATACACTGAACTTTATAAAAAAATAAGATTAGATTTGAGATACCCCGCCAATGTTAAAAGATTAGAAATTTTTATAAATCTTTTAAAAAAACATAAACCAAAGAAAATTATTGACGCTGGTTGTGGTGCTGGAATGCCTTTAATTGAAATCAAAAAGAGGGGTTTCAATGTTTATGGTTATGATAAAGCAAAAAATATGGTTTTGGAGGCGCAAGAAAATCTTAAAAAAAATAGATTACCAACCAATTTGGTATTCTATGATGATTTTGAAAAACCAAAAAAAATTAAAAATAATTCTGTTGATTGTATTCTTGGAATGGGAGCATTTTATTACTCAAAAAATTTTAAAAAAACCATCAAAAACCAAACAAAAAAATTAAAACGAAATGGAAGATTGATTTTTTCATTAAGAAATAAGTTATTTGATGTTGTGACTTTAAATGATTATGCAGAACGATTTTTAAATGAAATTTATGAAATTAAAAAATTAAAGAAAAACTGGAAGATAAAATATAAAAATTTATTTAATGGATTTACAAAAAGAAAAAAAATTAAATTAAAAAATATTGATGATAAAGGTGTTTATAGTTTGTTTCACAATCCTTTAACTATAACTAATGAATTACTAGATTTGGGTTTAAAGTGTGAGGGTTTTTATTTCTATCATTTTCATCCTCTTCCACCGGTATTTGAAAATTTTGACCAACTTTATTACAGAAAGATATCTTGGAAAATGGAAAATCCATCAGATTGGAGAGGTTTTCTTTTAGCATCAAGTTTTGTTGTGGATTGTCAAAAAATTTAAATTAATGAAAAAACTTTTAGTGATCTTGTTTCTGGGTTTGTGGTTATATCGATCATTGGGGCAAGCTTAAATGTCTTCTAAAAAAGCAATGAAAAAATCTCAAAAGCTGGCATTTCAAAAACATAAAAACAACATTAGAAACAATAAATTTAGGCCCAAAACAAATAAAATTTTTAATAAACATAAAAAATGAAAAAGCTTTTAGGGATAAGTTTATCAGGGTTAGTTAAGACCTACGGCAGCTTATAGTCTAATAATGTTTGTTACATCATTAATTTTTGTTTTTATTATTAAAAAAATAGATTAATACATCCTAAAAATTACAAATTTAGAAAAAATCTCATGAAAGTATATAAAGTTATTAAATCCAATATTCATCGTAAAGGTCTTTGTGCTGCGCGTAATATAAAAAAAGGTGAAAGAATAATTGAATATATAGGAAAAAAAATTACCCACAAACAAGCAGATAAAGATACTAAATATGACAATGATATTACTTATTTATTTACACTTGATAAAAAATATCTTTTAGATGGAGATTTTGAATATAATAAAGCTCGACTAATAAATCATTCATGTAATCCTAATTGTGAAGCTCTTGATGAAAGTAAATCAGAAATATGGATCACTGCAATAAGGAATATAAAAAAAAATGAAGAATTATCTTATGACTAT
>Ga0187833_10000288_pt1 | contig 58851 bp, 61 predicted proteins | sample ETNtaG_37_FD_167968 | JGI IMG/M metagenome (GOLD analysis project Ga0187833, IMG submission 167968) | Marine microbial and viral communities from oxygen minimum zone, Eastern Pacific Ocean - ETNP2014_SV_400_PacBio MetaG (Illumina Assembly) | ecosystem: Environmental > Aquatic > Marine > Hypoxic...
ACCTAAGGCAGCAGCACTTTCATCAAAATAATACTTCCTCTTAATGTTCTCAATCACATCACCAAGTCTTCCTTCACTAACATCAACTCTGGTTGCTGTACCAACAGCATCAACAACACCCATTATTTCAAGACCAGTGAAATAGTTATATTGGCAGTTGACTAGTTGGCCTGGTTCACCATCTGCTGTTGTGAAAGTATTATCAGCAGCAGTACCAAAGTTCTTTGATTCAGAACAAGGCACAACAAGCATAGGATCATTGCCTTCGTAAATTAATTTTACGCGAGGGTCATTGTAATCGTTTCGGATGACTAAATCGTTCTCATCTTCCCTTTCAGCAGAAGGAACACCAGTCACATCAATAAGCTTGAAATTATAATCTCCTCTAAAGATCTTGCTTGTGAAAGATGCGTTGAAGATGAAAGGATCCTCAAGAGATGCTTTGTAAATTTCTGCAGGCGTACTTGGATTATCAATTGAAGTATCAAACTGACCGTAATAATTATTGCCCCAGAACCTTATATTAGGCAAGTCTGTTACTAAGATCTTAACGTCCTGATAATCAATTAATCCTTCTAAGTCATTGATTGCAATTCTTATTTTATGCAAACCAAGGTCGAAGTTCTTATGAAGGTTTTGTTTGAAACTAAGCTCTTTTGATCCTGAAGTATTATAGTATGATTCTCTTAGTGTTGAAGTATAAAGTGGTGTGGAGGTTAATCTTCTTGACCTTATGAATTTTAATAGCTTTCGTTCTTTTTCAGCATTATCATCAGTAGGTAAAGGAGATAGTGAAGATCCAGGAATATCATGTTCTTGTTCATACTTAGCTTCTACAAAATCTAATGTACGTTCATCACTAAGGTCAGTCAAGTCAACTGTTTCCATACATCTATCTTCCCAAGTACCAGCACCACCAACCATATTTGGCTGATTAATACCTAATAGCTTAGTGCAATCGTATAATCCTAACTTTTCTGCATCATCTTTTTTTAATACATAGATATAATCGCCACCACTTATTAAGCCGCCAGTTTTTAATACGACTTTATCATCTGATAAACCAATCATACAACATAGTTGGTTAGGATCCATATAATCAGAATTAAAGAACGGCTTACCTGATACATCAACCAACTTAATCCTTGTTGCCATAACACTATCTGTATCACCGCTACTATCAATGACCATCCAATTAAGTTTATCATCTGAATCTGTACCATAATCATAGATACCACCATCAATACAATTGACAGTATCAGCTGGACAACCAGGTTCTATGCACGTCTTTTTACAATCTTTAGTTGAACCATCGTTTAGATGATAATTATCTTCGTCAGGATCAAAGCCGTATGGTTCTAAGATTAAGTCCTGTCCTTCAATGATACTAAAATCAACAATGTTATCATAGGTTTCATCATTGTCTGGGTCTGTTGAATCAGGAACAGGGTCAGGAACATTATGTATCCAGTCAAGTGCAGGTCTTCTGTTTTCCATAGCAAACTGGAACATGTACGGCTTTCCTTCAAGTATGGAATCTTCATCTGTGATTCTAATTATATCTGAGTAAAAATAATGGTCGGATTCTAAACCTAAATATGCTGCCTTAGTTAAGTCATCAGCAGTTAATCCATAACACTCAATACTTGGAGTACCATCTGTTAATTCACAGACATCAGTAAACTTCTCAACTCTCATATTATCATAAAGGCAGCTTGTTGTGAAAGGCATGAGGTTTCCGTCAATGTTCTTTATTGCCGTCTTATTAGGTGGTGTGCATCCTAATTGTACAGTGCCTGTATTATCAAGAATGTCAAAGAAAATGTTTGTTACATCACCAGTAGGATTAACATTAAGAGAAAGACTTGATGTATCAAATGGAGGTGTTGGATCATTATACCAATCCTGTTTGTCAGACTTCCAGCCAATCAAATGAGATGCAAGCTCATGTATCTTTTTCAAACGAACAGGAACATCTACCTGGAAACTGATAACACTTAATCCTGTGCCACCTGCAGTTGTTACATATAAAGGATAATAAGCTCTTACCAGTACGTTATTTTCGCCCATTATAACGTCGATGCTTAAGTTACCTTCCTTAATATCATAACCAAACTCAACAGCGATAGTCTCAAAATCAACACATTCTTTTGTCTTATCAATTATATACATTTCAAGGTGTTCCTGCACAGTGTGTTTCTCTGCTGGCTGATTAGGACTATCGTATGTTTCACAACTGAACCTTAGGCCAGGATTATCAAACCTGTTTGAAGAGTTATAATAATTATCACATAATGGTCTTAAATTAGATAATGAAGATCTAAGTCCAGGTATATCCCTGAAATTACCAAAATAGTTGTATGCGTTTATGCCTCGATCATTGATTATATTTCCAGCACTGTCAACCCTTCTTTTCTGCACATCAAGCTCTCCTTGGTAAGGATAATTAGGCACATCAAGATTAGGGATAGCTCTTTTTATTCCATAAGTGATATCCCTTGTGTTGTATTCTATTTTTAGTTTATTGGAATCAGTGCTTTCAAATAGAACGCTATATGAACTAATAATATCTTCTGCTGAGCCATCGTTATAAATGCCATACACTTGTAAAGGTAATGTTACATCTGACTGGATCTTTGCTTCTGAAGGGATTACTACGAGACTACTAATTGCTTTCTTTTCTGATACAACATTAACATATACATTTGATTTCTTTTCCTCAGTACCATCATCATAAGATGCAGTAATCTCAACATTGTTTTTGACACCTTCTCCCTTCAACTTTAAACCATTTATCTCTTCAACCTTTGCAACAGGTGTTGACCAGATGGCATCTTCAGTAACAACAACTGTGTTACCATCAGAATAATGCGCAGTTACAGTATACTCAACCGTCTCACCCACTAAGATATCTGTAAAGAAAGGTTCAACTTCAATATGAGAAAACACTGTACCATCAAAAGGAACATCAAGATTTTCTTTTTTAGTCCAAATAACAGTAGGAATTATTGATTCAATACCATTATAAATTGCTGTGGCTTCGATTGTATCATCGAAAGGGTCAGGGATATTAACCGTTTTTCCAACAACAGTTACTCCATCTCTTTCTTTAACAGGATTATTGTTAGAGTCATGAATATAAATTTCAGCATCAGAAGTTACATCAACGTAATAGAAATCATTTGCAGAATATTTATACTTTACGTACACTTTAAAATCTAAAGATTTCCCTGGCATTAATTTAATTGCAGAAGTGGTTGGATCAAGAATAGAAGGTGCAATAATTACTTCTTCAATATCAACAACTTTGACTCTTGTCTGTGCTGATAATGAGTCTTCATTATAAGTAAGTATGAAATCTCCTAAATCAGCAGTATCAGATACAGATATCAAATTATCAGTTGCAGTCAAACCAGTAGGAGCACCATTTAAAGATTCACCTGTTGAACTATCTGTCTTTGTGCCATCACTATTATATCCAGTTACAGTAAAAGTTCCTTCATTTAATCCATCTTGTTGTGGATTTCTGACAATCACTTGGTAATATGGATCTATTGTGATGAAAGAAGCAGTAGGGGTTGCTGAAAAATCAAAACTAGCCGTAGCTTGTATTGTTGGATTAGGACGATACGTCACAGTAACATCCTGTGTTCCTAATAATCCTACCTCTCCGGTAACACCCTCAAAAGTCAATAACGGGATAACTTCTTTACCATAATCATAACCGCCACCGCCAACAGGACCAGTCCTGGGCCAGCCATATGGCACTTGATGTTTATATATGACTCCGCCTTGCTCACCTAACAATTTAAGAGCATCATTGGTTGCACGTTTCATGCAGATGTTAGCGTATGTCTTAATATGTGACTGTTGCATCAAAGAAGCAGTGATATCATTTATCTGTGATTCTAATCTTATTTTTGTGATGGTGCCGCTTAGGTAAAGCATGGTCGAGAAAATAGTGAAAACTATTGCGCCTAGTAATATAAAGGCAGTTACCTGCGACTTCCTACTTACCATTTACACCTCTTTTTTTTAATTTACTAATCTAAAGCTTTTTTTGCATCGCTTGGATGCATTCCCAGACAAACACCTAAACTCATTATGTCTTTAGGAGCTCTCATTTCATATGGATCGTGAGCAAATGAAGCTAAGAGCATATCAACTTTATACTTCCTACAGATACGAACATTCTGCATGATTCTACCTAATAGCTGAGACCGTAGCATGTTTTCGGCTTTTAACACGTTTGATAGTGATACCCCTATTTTAATCTTGTTTTTATAGGCTAGTTTTGCCAGTACTTGATTAAGACCAGAGTTACGGTGATGCATGAAATCTTTTCTCTGGTTTTCAAGATTAAAAATTATATCTGTTTTTTTATTCTCAATTGTAAGCCTTAGCTTATCAGAATTTTCTACAATAACTGTTCCTTTAACCTTACCTATCTTATTTGGTTTTACAAGAACAGCCTTTTCAATCTTTATTTTTTCTGATTTAATATCAGCAACATCTTTGTCATAAACAAATATAAGTTTATTGTATCCAAGACGTGTTGCCATCTGGATAAACTCTTTCTCGTTATTCCTTGGGAAAACAATGTCTTTCATTTTTCTACGAACCTTATCTGATTATCTGCAAATATATTATTGCTTTTGACAGGAATATTATATTCTTCAAGTATGTTCTGCACAAAATGCGCGTCTTTCTCATCAATCATGATAGCATTCCTTAACCTTTTACCGCCTAATTTCTTCAAAAGGCTTTCAAATTCGTAAACTTTCTCTTTTTCTTTGAAAATTTTCTTTGTCTTGTAACCAAATAATCTTCGAACAAGCTCAGCTCTCTTAACTTGAGGTAAATCAGTAGTGTCATATGTAATTATCTTCTTTTCATCAAGCTCTTTATTAGCCGCTGTTACTTTAATTGGTTGACCCCAGAGTAAGATACCATTATCTACTTGCTCTGGACTAATAAAATGTATATTTACTTTCAAGTTATCCGATCCATTGTCAGAATTAAACCTTTGTTCAAGTCGAAGAACACGGTTTTCATCAAGTTTATTCTTTAACACTAACTTAAGATCAACATATGGAAGAAAACTCTTGTCAAGAACAACCTGCTGTAAGTCTATTCTCTTCTCTAGTAATAACTCTATAAACCTATGTGCAAAAAACAGCGCTTGGTGCATTCTTTAACTAATAATTTAACTCAGCAATATATAAAGATTTCTATTATCCATAATAGATATTGTTTATTACTAGTAATGGAATTAATAATTAAATTTAATGAGATTGTTATTAATAATATAATTTGTTGGTTACCAGTAATAGAATAATAAGTTTTAGAATATATTAAATTATCAATTTTAGAATATTAAGAACTAAGCTCTTTTTTTATCTTACCTATTTCACCATCAGAATACCCAACCAAAGGGCAAAATGTGGTTGATTTAAAGCTTAATTTACCTAAGGTCTCTAGATTATGCCCAGTTATAACAGCAGGTGCCTTCTGTTTTGATGCAATCTCGTCAATTCCTTTAGAAGACTTAACTTTTATCAGTTTAAGTTCATTATTACTGAATTTAGTTAAATTTGTGACATCAAAGTCCTTGAAAGCAACAGGAATTATGCTGCAGCCGCGCTTCATTGCAAGCCAGGCAGCTACTTCTGAATTATCATCTTCTAAAAATACAACAACTTTTCCTTCAACACCAACAGGAAGACCTGCAAAGCCTTTTGTTCGTTCAGTAAGTACATGCGCTTTATTCTCAAAGATCTCGACCGCAATCTCAAGATCAGGGTTTGATAAATCTACCTTGACTTTCTTATGTTTTAATACAAAATCGCCAAGATTTATGTTAAACTCCATTGAATTTTGTTCCACTGATTTATCCAGGCGTTTTGTGTTAATACTGAAAGTTTCAAACTTCTTGGTTTTGATAATATCCTTAACAGCTTTTTCAAGCCCATCAATATTAACCATTAATGCAGGGCTGAAAGAAACTATTCCAAAGACTTGTTTTAAACATTTGCATTCATCTTTTGTATATATAATAATTCTACCTCTCATTCTTCTTACCTGAGTAAAACTAACATTATTCTGTTTAAGACAGAAAGTTATATTCTGCACTAGCTTTTCCTCAAAAAAGTTCCGATTAAGACCTTTAAGAGATATTTCTCCGTACCGTACTAAAATAATGTTATGCATAAGTAAAAAGTAGATTTATTGAACTTTTAAACTTATGTATTTATAGAGATTTTCAATAAATATATAAATGACTTATACCATTAATATAAATATGGCAAAAAAGAAAACATGCAGATCGTGCATACACTGCGCGCTTGAACTTAAGCTCAGGCAGACTAATGAAGATAAAGAAGTCATCAAAGAATTAAAGTGTTCTTATTTTAACACTACTTTAAAAAATCCTAATATATGTGAGAAATTTGAAGATCACGGAACAGAACATATCGTGTTTGAATAATAAATATCATATAGAAAAATAAAAAAAATTATTTCTTTTTCTTTGATTTCTTTGCTGGTTTATCATCAGCAACAAAATGTCGGATCAAAGGACAGTAGAATGTTGCTACATAAAGCAAAGCTACTATAACCAAAGACATGACAGCTATATTCACATCATTCTTAATTGTATAAAGAAATACATATATTAATCCGAATGTGGCAACTGTTGCAAAGAAACCGTTCCATTGATGGTTATCACACATAAATTTCACCTCTTTTTATCAATTTATTAGCCTCTAACTATTTAAAGGTTCTTAATTTGAGTTAATGTAGAAGTAAGGGATGAGAAAATGAGCATTGATTATTTTAAATTTAAAAAAGAGTATTAAAAAACTTGAAATTAAATCAATGCTCATCAACAGCAAAAGATAGTTCTACCAAAAAATTCAATCCAAAATATTTATATAATAAGGACCCAATCTTCTTCATAACATGAAAACTCAACTAAGAACAAACACATGCGGAGAACTAACAAAGGATGACATAGGCAAATCTGTCACTTTAAGTGGCTGGTTGCAGTCAAGGAGAGACCATGGCGGAATCATATTCGTAGATCTAAGAGATAGATATGGACTAACACAAGTAGTTTTTGATCCTAAACATAATAAAGATGTTCATAAGATTGCTGAAGGAGTCAGAAGAGAGTTTGTTCTTCAGGTAACAGGTAGAGTGCGTGCAAGAGGCAAAGGCCTAGAAAATCCAAAGCTAAAAACAGGTCAGATAGAAATCATATCAGATGATCTTAATATTCTTAACAAATCAGAAGTTCCTCCGTTAGAGATTGAGGACCGAGTTGAATCAGGCGAAGATGTTAGGTTGAAGTACAGATACTTAGATTTAAGAAGACCGATTATGCAGGAACGATTAATGTTGAGGCATAATGTCAAAATGGCCACCCATGAGTTCTTTAACAAAAATAGTTTTATTGAACTTGAGACTCCACTATTAGTCCGAGCAACACCTGAAGGAGCACGTGATTATGTTGTTCCGTCAAGAGTAAGCCCTGGGAAATTTTACGCATTACCTCAAAGTCCACAGCTTTACAAACAGATCTCAATGGTTGCTGGGTTTGACAGATATTATCAAATAGCTCATTGTTTAAGAGATGAAGACCTTAGAGCTGACAGACAGCCAGAACATACTCAGATTGATCTTGAGATGAGCTTTGTTGAGAGAGAAGATATACTTACTCATGTTGAAGACTTGTTTAGATTTGTTTTCAAAAAAGTACTTAATGTCAATCTAGAAGAATTTCAAAGGTTATCCTACAAAGAATCAATGGATAAGTATGGTAATGATAAACCAGACCTAAGATTTGGTATGGAATTAATAAACGTGACAGACTTAGTCAAGAAATGTGATTTCCAGGTATTCCAAAAGTCTGAAATGGTCAAATGCATAAACCCAGGAAAAATATTCACTAGGAAAGAGATTGATGAACTAACTGAGTTCACTGGTGAACTTGGCGCAAAAGGTCTTGCGTGGATGAGAGTCACTGAACAAGGTTTAGAAGGAACGCCTGTCAAGTTTTTCTCAGAAAGTTTACAGAAAGAACTTATTGAAAAGACAGGAGCTAAGAAAGATTCAATGTTATTCTTCATAGCTGACACAGAAAAGAATACCAACGAGATAATGGGGAAGCTGAGGAATGAACTCGGAAAAAGACTAGAACTATACAAACCAACAGACTTCAAGTTCTGTTGGATATTAGATTTCCCACTATTCGAATGGAGTGAAGATAACCAGGGATGGTCACCAGCACATCATATATTTTCATCACCTAAAAAAGAATGCCTAGAATTCTTAGAAAAAGACCCAGGCAAAGTCGAAGCAGATTTGTTTGACGTTGTCCTTAATGGAGTGGAACTTGGTTCCGGGAGTATTAGGATAAACCAGCCAGAAATTCAGGAGCGAGTGATGAAAGTGATTGGATTAAGCAAAGAAGAAGCTAACATGAAATTTGGGTTCCTACTTAATGCTTTCAGGTACGGAGCACCACCTCACGGAGGCATGGGATTAGGCCTTGATAGGTTTGTCGCATTGATGTGCGGCCTTACTGATATAAGGGAAGTAATCGCTTATCCAAAGAATAAGAATGCTGAATGTCCAATGGACGGTTCTCCATCAGATATTAGTGATGAGCAACTAAAAGACCTGCATGTTAAGGTTGATGTTGTCAAGAAAAAGTAATTCTTTCAATTCTTAATCAATTACAAAGGTTTATATACTTTTCAGGGTTGATTTATTCTTGATGATAACGGTATTCAATCTAGTAAAAAACAAGATAAAAAAGATTAACTTTGAAGACATAGAAACAAAACAGATTTCTTGGTTAAGACTTGTTAAGCCTAAAGAAGATGAGCTTGAGAAAGTCGAGAAACTTACAAAGATACCTAAGCAAGAACTTAAAGAAGTCATTGAGGATGATGAAAGGTCAAGGCTTGAAAAGAGCAGTTTCCTACAGATAATATATCGGGCGCCGTATCTTGAAGAAGATGATATTGTCACTGTCCCGTTCAGTATTTTCATATACAAGAATCTTATAATTACTGTTGAGAACAAAAAGATACGAAGACTTGAAAGATTGCAGGAACAGTTTGACAAACAGCAGAGAAAATTTCTGTTCAAGAATACAATTGGTTATTTTCTCCATTACTTATTACTGAAGATAAATGATGACTTCCTTTTTGCTTTGGATAAGGTAGAGCAGACCGCTGAAGTCATAAAAGAAAAGACAACTGAATTGTCACAATACAGCCTTGAGAAACTTTATTCTTCCAATTTAACATTAACATATTTCAATAGAACATTGATTGCTAACATAGAAGTACTTAGCATACTGAAAAGAAGCTATTTCAGAGAATTCAATAAGAGAGACCGAGAACTGTTAACAGATTTGTATTATGAGGCTTTGCAGTTGCTTGATATGGAGAAGATTCAGCGAGAAGTTATATCAAACCTATTCAATTTCCAGTCAATCATTGCGTCTAACAGACTTAATCGGTTCATGAAGCTGATTACTTCTCTTGCACTGATTATCATGATCCCTACATTTATCACAGGAGTTTTTGGGATGAATTTCAAATATATGCCTTTAGTAGAGATGCAATATGGTTTTTATTATCTTTTAGGAGGCATGGCAGTGCTTAGTATTGCAATATTGCTTATATTCAGGTTAATTGACTGGTTATAGAACTAATCTTCTTTTGTATAAATTATAGCTAACTTTGATTTTACTTCATCAATCTCTCTTTCGATAATTGTTGAAGGACTTGTGTCACGCTCTTTCATAAGATAAGATAATTGCCCTAGCAATGCATCTTCTTGCATTGGAAGCTCTATCTCTGTTCTTATCGAACGCCATAAATGGAAGCGTTCCCCTGGTGACAACTCACTTGTTAAATTAAGATAATTTCTTCCGACAATTGATAGGATATCGATTATTTGTTCATAATGGTTTGAGACAGTATCAAGCAAAACAGGTAATCCTTTCTCACTTACAGCTTTTAATTCACTGCCATAAGCAGAAGCCATACTATAATATGCTTTTCCATAGCCGATATGATCTTCCCTTTCAAAATCAAACCATCTTAAAATATCAGGGTCAATTCTCTTGAAAAGTCCAAAAGTAAGTGTACGAAAATCTGCATTAATCTTGTATACTTGAAATTTAGTTCTTGTCTCTGCAACCTGTACTTTTTCTTCTAACTCAATATCTGTCTTTGCAACATGCCTGAACACATCTTTATCTTTTAATGGTTTAGGGTCCATAATAAGAAGATTAATGTATGCCATCAGTCTATGCTCATCTTGCTCAGATAGAGTTCCTTCTTCTATCTCCTGTGCAAGTAGTCCGCCATGTTTATTCTCATAATCAATGACTGCCCTAAAGAAAGAATATGTTAACACAGAAGTCATGTCCTGAGCAGGATTTACAAGGTCCATGGTTTGATCCATTTCTCCTGGAATCAACTGTATGAAAATGTCCCTACTAAGTCTGTCCATATAATTGATATTAACGTCTTAATCTTTAAAAATTTTATTAAACAACAGAGTAAGCACAATGAAAACTTTTATAAATAAAGAATGATTTTTTTGAACCAATATAAGGGGATTTTTTGAATGAAAATTGATAAACAGTTAATAGAGCATGTAGCAAGCTTAGCAAAGTTAAAGCTAACTGACAAAGAGATAGAAGAATTCATGCCTCAGATGAAAGAACTGCTTGAACATTTTTCTCAGCTTGACCAGGTTAACACGGATAAAGTACAGCCTTCTTTTCACCCAATTGAACTAAAGAATGTTACAAGGGAAGACAAGAAAGAGGAATGCCTGACACCTGAGAAAGCGCTTTCTAACACAGAACATAAGAAAGACAATTACTTTAAAGGACCAGGAGCAGTTTAAATGACTGATATCAAAGAATTCGTTAAAAGTGTAAAAAATAAAGAAATAGATATTGTTGAACATATCCATAAAGTACTTGATGATGCCGAAAGCATAAACAAAGAGTACAATTATTTTAATACAATCACAAGAGATCTTGCAATAGAGCAAGCTAAAGAACTTAAGAAAAATCCAAAGGGTAAGCTTGCTGGAGTTGTTGTATCTGTAAAAGACAGTATCTGTGTAAAAGATGTTGAGACAACAGCAGGTTCAAGGATACTTAAAGGCTATAAACCATTATTTCATGCAACTGTTATTGACAGGATTATCAAAGAAGGTGGAATCATAATTGGTAAGACAGCCCAGGACGAATTCGGTTTTGGTGGTTTCTCAACAAACGTTGGCCTTGGTTTTAAGATACCTAAGAACCCTTTTGATAAAGAACGATCAACAGGAGGAAGTTCAGGTGGGTCTGCAGGTATAACAAATAAACTTGACTATGCTCATTTGAGTTTGGGTGAATCAACAGGTGGTAGTATTGTTGAGCCAAGCTCGTTTTGTGGTGTTGTCGGCCTATGTCCAACATACGGAAGAGTATCAAGATATGGCCTTATAGATTATGCAAACAGCCTTGATAAGATAGGTCCTATAAGCCAAAGCGTATATGGTTCTGCATTATTACTTGAAACAATTGCTGGCAATGATAAAAAAGAATCGACAAGCATTGATGCTCCAGTAGATAACTATACTTCTTTTGTCAACAAAGAGTGCAAAGATTTCAAGATTGGAATAATTAAAGAAGCATTCGGTGAAGGCATTGATGAATCTATCCAGAAACCTATATGGGCTATGATCAAGAAACTAGAGTCAAAAGGCATAAAATATACAGAAGTGTCATTACCGACGCCAATCAAGTATGGATTATCTGTCTACTATCTTCTTGGAACAAGTGAAGCAAGCACCAACCTAATGAAATACTGTGGGATGAGATACGGCAAGCATGAGGCGTTGGACGGAAACTTTAACGAATATTTCACAAAAGTAAGGTCAATGCATCTGGGCAAGGAAGCAAAAAGAAGAATTGTGCTTGGCACATTTGCAAGGATGGCCGGTTATCGTGATGCATACTATCTAAAAGCAGCAAAAGTAAGGACAATGATAATAAATGAGTACAAGAAGGCTTTTGGGAAATTTGATTGTTTGATAACACCAACAGCACCTATACAACCACCTAAATTTTCAGAGATTGATAAATTATCAATATTGCAGAATTACATGATAGATATATTAACAGTGGGTCCGAATCTGGCAGGATTGCCACATATAAATATGAATATTGGCTTTGAAAACAAACTGCCAGTAGGAATGTTATTAACAGGAAATCATTTGGACGAAAAGAAACTCATTCAGTTAGGTTCATTTATTGAAAAAAGAAGGTGAAATAGAGAATAAAAGGAAAATAAGGAAACAAAAAACAATGAAAGAATGGAAACAAATATCACTGCAAAAATTGAAACATGAGGACAAAGAAACAAATTGTCCTGAATGCGGCAGTAATAAGCTTGAATATGAGAAAGGAGAACTTGTATGCAAGAAATGTGGTCTTGTAGTAGAATAACTTTAGAATTAAAAAGAATTGATTTAGATAGAGGGCTGTATGCAGAAAATGGATTTTAAAACAGATATTGTGATTGGTCTTGAATGTCACATAGAGCTTGCCACACAGACTAAACTATTCTGTGGATGTTCAACTCATTCAGAAGATGGGGAAAATGAACCAAACACAAGAGTTTGCGAGACATGCCTTGGAATGCCAGGGTCTAAACCAGTTGTCAATAAGAAGGCAATTGAATATGCAATAAAGCTTGCACTTGCATTAAACTGCAAGATTGCGCCTGAACTTATATTCTCAAGAAAATCTTACTTTTATCCTGATATGTCAAAGAATTATCAGGTAACACAATATGAAATACCTTTAGGTGAGAAAGGGAAGCTAAAACTTACAAGCGGTAAAGATATTGGAATCACCAGAACACACATGGAGGAAGACCCTGCGTCGCTTGTTCATCCGTCTGGAATGGGAAAATCCAAGTTTGTTTTAGTTGATTATAACAGAAGCGGTGACCCGTTAGTTGAGGTTGTTACAGATCCTGATATGACAACTCCAGGTGAAGCAAGAGATTTCATGAAACAGCTGATAACAGTTGTAAACTATCTTAAGATATTCGATGTCAACAGATGCGTTGTCAAGGCAGACGCAAATATCAGCATAAAAGAGTCAGGTTACACTAAAGTTGAGATAAAGAACATTACTGGTTTTAAAGAGATAGAAAGAGCACTTATTTATGAATTAGAAAGACAGAAAAAAGATATTGCTGAAGGAAAAAAGATAACACAGCAGACAAGAGCATGGGATCCTGAAATAGGAATCACAAGACTTACAAGGACAAAAGAGACTGCAGAAGATTATGGTTATATCATTGATCCAGACTTAGTAAAGATAGAGATTGATAATGATCAAATTAATCAGATCAAGCAAGACATGCCTGAGCTTGCACAGGACAAAGTTAAGAAATATGTTAGTGAATATAAGATTGTAAAAGAAGATGCTACGATAATTGCTGCTGAAAAGCTACTTGCTGAGATGTTTGAAAAGGTTGCTAAAGAGATTAGTCCAATATTAGCAGCGAAATGGTTACGAAGAGAGTTACTCCGAGTAATGAATTATAACAAAAAAGAGATGCAAGAGCTTTTGATGGATGAAAAGCACATGATTAGCCTATTAAAGCTGGTTGAATCTAAAAAGATAACAGAGACAACAGCTCAGAAGATACTAGAAAAGCTTGTTATAAAACCGTTTGACGTAAATAAGTATGTCGAGAAAGAGAAGTTAATCGCTGTATCTGATAAAGGTGAACTTGAGAAGATCTGCAAAGAAGCAATTGATGAGAATCCACAGGCAGTAGAGGATTATAAAGGTGGCGAAGAGAAAGCGTTGCATTTCATAATCGGTAAAGTCATGCAAAAGACTCGAGGACAGGCAACACCTAAAGAAGTGAATGAGATTGTTAAGAGTTTGATTAAATAATTGATTCTATTGGTAAAAGTTACATGATTGGTAGAACCTGTTCCTGCTTTTGATGAGCATTGATTTATTTAAAACGTATTTGAAAACTAAAAATTAATAATGCTCATTTTCTCATACTCGACTTTTACTTTATTTTAGAAAAGAAGGAAATAATATTTTTACTTTGCTATCTTAACTCCTTCTTTATCAAAACCATCTTCAGCAACACCCCAATATAATGGAATATTAGGATAATTTTGTTTTTGATATGTAACAATTTCAGGGATAGCTTTGGAAGAATTAATGCCTGTCCATGAAGCATCCCCTAATAAAAAATTAAAACCTTTTTCTGATGTTATTGAATTAGCAAGTGTGTTTTCAGGGAAATAGTCTCCAAATTGAGAATTTAAGTCTTGCATCATGGCTTGCAAACAATTTATCAAATAAGTTTTATCAGAAAAATTAGTGGAACCTTTCACATCAAATAATAGAAGACAGATGCCTTGCTTAGAAATATATCCTTCAGCTTTATCTACGCATTGTTCAATGGTCAAGCCTTTTTCCATTTTATAAAATTAATAGATTAAAAAAAGGAGGCGCTGGGACTCGAACCCAGGGAAAGTCGCTATCAACTATTTTCAGCTATAAGCTCAAAATAGCAAACCTGATCTGCAGGCGACCGCAGTAGCCGCTGTGCCACGCCTCCACAGGTTAAAGTGTATGGTTGTTTAATTTATAAAAGTTTCGGGATATTCAATCGACATATTTAAATAGAGAAAAAAATACCTTCTTCTTATGGGCCTGTAGCCTAGTCTGGATATCTATTGACTAGAAAAGGCGACAGCCTTCTAAGCTGTAGATCGCGAGTTCGAATACTTATGACGAAGTCAATAAGAATTTCGTCTTAAGACGAATTTCTCGTCAGGCCCATCTTATTTCATATTCAAATAGAAAAAGAATTCTAAGGTAACCAAGTCTTTTGATTACCAATCTTATCCGGAAGATATTTTGTTATTACAAAATTAAGTCCGTGCTTTGCAAGAGCCTGCTGTTCTGCCCTTACTTTCATTGTTATCATCTGATTAAGAGCTTTCTGCCATTCTTTATGATGCTGTATAAATGGATCATTCTTGATAGCGTCCTTTATCCTTTTTAGATCAACTTCTTTTAGAGGATGACTAGGTAGCTTATAATCGATTATATCCTGAGGTGTGATTCCTATGAACTTAGCTCTTGGCACGCAAAAGAACTGATTAATGTGAGCTGCATTGCCTGAACCAACCTTCAATGTCCTGTAGATATTAGCAAATCCGTATGGATCTCCGTCTGTAAAAACATAGACTGGTAATTTCTTATCATCACTCAGTCTTCTTATGAATCTTCTACATGCCCTTGTAGGAACTCCGCCGAGTGAGATAAGGATGCAGTTGGCCTTTTTCCAGTAATTGTGTTTGACTAATCTTTGGAACATACCAGCTGTTTCAATAGCCAGAATAAAGCTTGCTTTTGTCTCAAACTTGAGCTCTTCAACTAATGTAGGTATTGAATACGCCCCTGAACCAAACTTGGTACAATCGATTCTTATCTCTTTTTTAGTATCAGGGTCTTTATCGATAACAATAAGCTTACCTGCAATATCTCCTCCCTTTTCCTCAGGGATAAAACCAATCTGTTCTCTGTTGACCATCATCATAGCTTCAACATCGTCCATTACAGTATCAGAATCAGCCTGTGACAAGAACCGTGCATCTCCCCAGTTCTTGCTGACATAATAAGCTTCTCTCTTCGTCGCTATATCTTCTGTTTTAATAAGCTCTTTTGAAAGAGTTATCATCCTAAGAGTCTGTGCAAATGTCTTTATTGTTGAAGCTGTCAATGTTCTCTTCTTCTTCTTATTAAGTATTTCAAAATAACCTTCTTTAGGATCATATTTAACATTAGACAATGATCTCAAAGGTGTTTCTAGTTCTGGCTGTTTTTTCTTAAGTATCTTTTTATAGATACCTGAAGCAAGATTCTTTATTTCTCCGATAACTTTTTTTGAGCTCATTTTTATTATTTAAGTTTAACCTGATTATCTTTTTTCTTATCGTCTTTATTTTCTTCAGTTGTCTTATGATCATTATTTTCTTTGTTTTCTGACGGTTGTTCTTCAGAAGCGTCATTAGGTTCTTTTGCATCTTTACCTATATTTGCGAAATCTTCATCAAAATCAACGTTTTTCGTTTTGTCAAATTCCATTGAATCAAGTTTACCACGTTGTTTCTCCAGAATGACTTCTAATAATTCCTTAATTTTCTCTTCATCCTTGTCCTTAAGCTCAAGCAATTCCTTTAATGCTTCGCTGACATGAGGAATGTATTTTTCAATGAAACTTCTTTTCTCTAATTCAAAACCAACTCTCTTTTTCTTTGATACATACGAACCTAATTTACGCCCGCATTCTTGTAAAGCTAGCTTAATGTCTTTGATTATTTCAGGATAATGAGCAATTGCCTCTTTACTTTCTGATGTGAAAGGGACCCATACAGATGCTATGTGAATAACAAGAGTGCATGGTCCAATTGGCAAAGCGCCTTGGCTCTGGTTTAGTCCATATGACCTCCACTGTGTCTGGATTATTGACTTTGTCACACTGCATGCACCCTGCTGATATAGCAGCGGAACCCTATTAGCAAACCTTAATAGTCTTATACTTTGATCAGCCCTCTGTTCACCACCATATGCTATACCTGCTTCAATAAGAAACGGATTTCCTCTGTAGACAGATGGTGTTCTTGTTACGGTTGTATAAAATTCAGCATTTATCTCTTTTCTCAAGCCTTTCTCAAGCAGCTCTGCACCGATAGGAGATATACAATCAGTTGGAGGCATTATTATCTTTGTTTTCTTGATGCCATCCATCAGGCTTTCTGCCATATCTCTGCTGATCTGCTTTGGCTTTGTATTTGGTAATAATGATGCATTCTCACAGATTTGTTTGGCTGTCCCACCACCAACTCTGCTAAATTCACTCATAAGAAAAGATTGTAAAGTTCTTGACTCTGAAAATTTCAAGAGATCCTGTAACATTCCAAGCTCAACACCATAAGGATGCGGCTTAATCTCTTTGACAGGCTTTGGTTTCTCTTCTGTCGCCCGAGGAAATATTATCTGTTCTGCTTTAGGGTTTGTATAAATTATCGTTACATGTGGATTGACAATAGCTGTCTGTTTAAGATAATAATCAATTGATTGACCACCTTGCTGATAACTTCCTTCAAGGTCAATCTCTATTCTTGTGCCATGTTCTTTGTTCCATTCAACTACATCTTCTTTGAGTATATCTGGCCTATTCTTTTTAGTGTCAATTTTTAATTCGTAATAATGTGCATCATGGCCCTTACCAATCCTTGACGTTATCTTTGCTGGCCTACCTGTTGTCATCTGACCATACAATAATGATGCAGAGATACCAATACCCTGCTGCCCTCTACTCTGTGAAAGTTTGTGGAACTTGCTCCCATACAATAAACTTGCAAATATCCTAGGAATCTGCTTTTTTACAATACCAGGACCATTATCTTCTATGATAACTCTAAACCGGTCATTTTGCATATCAACAACTTCAACAGAAATCTCTGGCAATATACCTGCTTCCTCGCATGCATCTAAAGAATTATCAACAGCCTCTTTAATAGTGGTCATTAATGCTTTTCTTTTATTATCAAATCCAAGCAAATGACGATTACGTGCAAAGAATTCGGCTACGCCTACTTCTCTTTGCATCTTTGCCATGCTCAATGCAGTTGGTTCATCAGACATATGAGAAATCAAATTTAGAACGAATTTATAAATTTAGTGTTTTTGGTTTTTGAAGTTATATTCCTGTCATCTCTTGTCTCTTAAATTCCCGTCTCTTTTTTTCAAGCCAGTTATACACTTTTGCGTGCTCACTTCCCTTTAATAATGATTCAATTGCGCGCCTTGCAGAGTCAACATTCTCTGCCTGACCAATAATACCAACTGTCTTCCCATATACAGAGATATTTGTATCTGTCAGGGATTCGATTGTTTTTCGTGACTTACCTTCTGAACCAATAACTCTTCCTTTTAATCTTTTGATATGGTCTTTATGTGAAACATAATCTGAGATATCAATTATTTCAAAAGAATAATCTTGTTTGAGCAGTAACAGTGCAATATCTGGGTTAAATCCCCGACCGACTGCTCGTACAATCTCACGCACAGTATAAAGATTAAGTGCATCTTCGCCAGTTATGAAGACATCTCCCTCTTTAGAATCTACTTTAATCTTGGTTTTGGTTTCTTTTTCAAGCTGTACTTTGATTTCGCCTTTCTTACCTATCAAAACAGCTATTCTTTCCTTGGGAATCTTTAGTTCATATGCAAATTCTGGCATTGGTTAAAGTAGTGTTAGTTGGTTTTTAAATGTTTCTGAAAAGATTTTCTTTTCAGAAGCCTAGGAAAACAAAGTTTTCCTTTTTGTTTTGAAATTTGAAGAATTTCAAAGCTTAGAAATACAAAGCATTTCTTATGTTTTGAAATTGTTATTCTTAAATTAAAATAAAATGAACCATGCTCAGTTTTTTCTCTTGACTTCTACCTAGATTGTGAAAACTTCTATAACAAAAACGAAATATGAAGGAACCACTGGACACTATTGTCCAGTGCATTATTAACATCAAATTGGGACAGAAGAAGGGCTGTATTAACAATACCACAAGCACTGGACATATACTGGCGCGAGCTATATAAAGAGAACTATGCCACTATATTGTTAGAGGTGATAATTATGATAGACTTAAGCAACAAAACAATTCAGGATATTTTTTATCAACAGATAAGAAAATTAAGCATAAGTGATAAGCTTGATAGCTTTGACCGACAGTTCAGTGAAGGTTTAGTTAAATAAAAAGAGGCAGCGGCAAACAAAGTCCGCCTGGTCTCTTTTTATAAATAAAAAGAGGTGATGAGATTGATATTTCGAAGAAAAAAATTCATGGATTGGCAAACTTACAAAGAAAAGATTGATTTTTTAGATAATTTTCATTTTCAACAGACAGTAAGACAATCTAATATAAGAAATTGCCAATAACAAAGACCTAGCCATTCGGTCTTTGAAATTAAAACAACACCTCCCCTTTTGTTTTTCCCTCCTTTGAGGGAGGGTTTTATTTTCATAAGCTTTTTATATTAGCATCTTAGATACAAGAACTGATGGAAATATATAACCAGGATGAATTCAAGTTATACAAAGATCAAATTCTAGACAAGATTAAAAACGGCGCTGTGTTCATACATCCAACTGACACAATCTATGGGCTTGGTTGTAATGCACAGGATTCTGAAGCAGTCAATAAGATCAGAAAAATAAAGCAGAGGTATAAACAACCTTTCTCTGTAATTGCACCATCAAAGGACTGGATTTTTAATGTTTGTAAATGCCCTAATAAAGCTGAATGTGATAAATGGCTTATGAGACTACCAGGTCCTTATACTTTGATCATTTCATTAAACGATAAGAGTGTAGTTGCAAAAGAAACAAATAATGGCCTTGATACTCTTGGCGTAAGAATACCTAACCACTGGTTCAGTGCAGCTGCAAAAGAGTCTGGTGTCCCTATAGTTACAACTTCTGCAAACATTACAGGTGATAGTTTTATGACTTCTATAGAAAACCTGGATGATGATATTAAAAACCAGATTGACTTTGTGATATATGAAGGCGAAAAGAAAGGGGAACCTTCAAAGATAGTTGATCTAACCAAAGAGAAATCTGAGGAAAAAAGTAGATAATCTTCTTTTTCTTATTAATATATCCAGAAGACAATTACAAATATTTTTAAGCATAGTTTTAGCTCAATTCTAAATATGACATTGAATAATAATTATTCGCATATCTTGATGCCTGATTTTTTTGTTAGAAAGATTGAACAATATGTGAGTGACTTTCATCTTGATTTTGGCTGTGGGAATGGATGGTTCACGAACTATCTAGCATCACGATATGAAGATATAAGAATAATAGGATATGATATCCCAGAGAGTCTTGATTATGCAAAACGACTATTCAAAAAGATAGGCATGCCTCATACTGATTCATTAACACAATTGTCTTCAATTGCACCATTTGATAGCGCTACATTGACATTCGTACTGCATGAAACTGATGATCCAGTTCTGGAAAGAGTTCATGGTTTACTAAGAGAAGGTTCATATGTTTGTATTCTAGACTATGAATTAAGAGGAAAAGATGAACAGGAATTTAGGAATCTGTTCACTGCAGAACTTGAACAGGAAGAAATCAACCGACTTGGAATTGATGAAGCTTACAGGATTCACACATCAAAAGGAATTGATGAATGTGTTAATCTAGGAGAAAGTATTGGGTTTAAAACTTTAGAGAAAGAGGTTATGCTTGACAAATATTATATTTGGGTAGGATATAAATCATAACAGTAAGATATTTAAACCAATTTTACCACAGTATTCACTATGACAGATAAAGATTCAAATAATCAAAAAGAAAGAAAGCCATTTAAGATATTAGCATCAGGAGATATTCATGGAGATACAGGCCTTGCTAAAAAACTTGCTGAGAAAGCTGAGAAAGAAGATGTTGATCTCGTCATATTATGCGGAGATATTACTGATGCTGAACAAAATACTGATAACTTAATTGGACCTTTTGTCAAGAAAAACAAAAAAGTTATTCTGATACCTGGTAACCATGACAGTTTTGCAACTGCTGATTTTATGGCAGAATTGTACGGAGTAAAGAACATACACGGTTATTCTGTGAAATACAAAGACACAGGGATATTCGGCTGTGGTGGAGCTAACATTGGTTTAGCACAGCTTGAAGAAGGAGAAATTTATGATTTGCTTAAGAAAGGATTTGATAAAATAAGATATCTTGATAAGAAAATTATGGTAACACATGTACATCCAACAGGTGCAAAAATGGAGAAGTTTACAGATATTTTTCCTGGCAGCGAAGGAGTGAGGAAAGCAATTGATAAATTACAACCAGACATACTACTATGTTCTCATGTTCACGAAGCTGAAGGAATTGAAGAAATGGTTGGTAAAACTAAAGTTATTAATGTTGGAAAAGTTGGGAAAATAATTGAGATTTAATTCTAAACATTTTTATATTATTTTCATATAGATTATATATGGATAAAAAAAAGGAGAGAATAATCAACATACCAAATACACTAACTGCTCTGAGGATAATCCTCGTCCCACTATTATTTTTCTTACTAAGTAAAAATCAGACAATTGCATTCTTCATTATGTATATACTTGTTGGCTCAACAGATTTCTTTGATGGACTTCTTGCAAGAAAATTAAACCAGATGACTCACTTTGGAAAAACTCTTGATTCTGTTGCTGACTTAGTATTTTATATCTCAACAGCAGCATTTAGTTATATTTTATTTCCAGAAATTATTACAAATAACTTAGGAATAATACTAGTGTTCTTTTCAATACTAATATTATCATTTATTATTTCATTTATTAAGATTGGAAAACCACAACTTCTTCATACGCTTGTGTTAAAATTTAACGCAGTATTATTGTATTTCATATTCATATCATCATTCTTTTTTAACACAACAATACTTGTAAAAATTCTGATAGTAATATATTATATTGGCTTTGCAGAAGAAATATTAATTTTCATTCTTTATGGAGATGTGGACCCTGATACAAAATCTTTATGGCATCTTATGAAAGATAAAAAATAATTGAGAAATAACTAGTTTATTATTTAATAATTCTAAGCAGTATATTTATCATAAATTTCTTTTACTAATTGAACATTTTCAGAAATTGACTGATTAAGACCACCATCTATATGATAAATATGTCCTGTTTTATTATTTGCAATTGTTGAAATGGATTCACGACACATTTCTCCTAAAGAAAGCATTCTAATATTCAGTTTATCATACAATTCATTGAGTAATCCTTCACTTGGTATAACTGAAGAAGAGATAGATGAAAATGGACCAAGAGAAAGTATATTTGCTCTGACTTCTTTTAATTTTAGATCTTGCGCAAGTTCATCTGTAACTAAATATTCTAGTTCTCCCTTTGCATGACCAATTGTGTAGCCAGGCATGTCTTTTAATGGAAATGAGACCCCATAAATGCATCCTCTTGATTCAGATAATAAGTCACCAAATGTTTCAGCAACTTTCCTTACTGGGTTAACTGAAATTTCAAAGCATTCCTCTTGATCTTCAATAGATACATCATTCCAAGATTTATCAGTTGAGAAATATTTTGGATTAAGATATGCAGGTGCAACAACAACACAATCTAGTTTATTGTATGTGGATTTAATGTGTTCAAGAAGTGAATGGTAACTATCATTATCAGTTACATCTAAAATATTAGTATCAATATCCATACCTGATCTTTTAATGGATTTTACTCTTGATTGTTTTGATACAGTTAAGATTACATTCGCATTACATTCAGTTAGTGCTACTTTTCCAAGATTATAACCAAATCCTGAAGGTCTTGATGCTCCAATCACTAAAACTACTTTATCTGATAAGTCAGGAAGATCTATATGAGGAGTTCCTAGTTCAATCTCTCCTAAAAGTTCTTTTAGGCCTAATTGTTTTATCATAAAATTAAGAAAGTAGAAATTAAATAAAAAAGTTATCCTTTCAACACACCAATTGGTTTAAGCTTCATAACTTTTGTTGAAATACCTGAACCATGGACTGCTTCAATGACCTCATCAACGTCCTTGTACGCACCATCAGCTTCTTCAGCAAGAACTTTAGGGCTTGTTGACTGAACAACTTCACCTTTTTCTTCAAGTTCTTTCTTAATGTCTTCACCCCAGAACTTTCTTATTGCTGCGTGTCTAGACATTGCTCTGCCGGCACCATGCGCTGAACTGCCAAAAGATTTATCCATTGCAATCTCTGTTCCTTTAAGTATATATGATGAAGTTCCCATGCTACCAGCTAACAGAACAGGAATATTAGGAAAAGCACGCGTTGCGCCTTTTCTATGCACATATATTTTACGTTTCTTACCTTCAACTTTATGTTCTTCAAGCTTAACAACATTATGACATATCCCGTATATCGTCTGCATATCCATATCTTCCCATGACTTACTAAATACTTTTTCAAATGTTTCTCTAATCCATTGAGTCATAACTAGTCTATTTGTGAAAGAATAATTAACTGCACACTTCATTGCAGCGAAATAATCTTGTCCTTCTTTTGAATTAGCAGGAGCACAAGCAAGTTGCCTATCAGGCACTTTTATATTATACTTGCTAACAGCCTTCTCATGAATTTTTAAATAATCAGTTGCAACTTGGTGACCAAAGCCCCGACTACCACAATGGAGCATTATAACTACCTGATCAACGTCATTCACACCCCATTTTTTGCATGTCTCTTCGTCATAAATTTCCCCAATCTTCTGAATCTCAAGGAAATGATTACCAGCACCTAAGGTACCTAACTGAGGACCTCCGCGCTTTTTTGCCATGTCGCTTATAAGAGTAGGATCAGCTCCTTCCATGCAACCTTCTTCCTCAGTGTTCTTTATGTCGTCTTTTGTGCCATATCCATTTTCAACAGCCCAATTAAGACCATGAGTCAAGACTCCATCAAGTTCTTTAGTAGTTAATCTAAGTTTACCTTTGCTACCAACACCACAAGGTACTGCCTTGAACAAAGCAGGCACTAATTCCTTTAATTTATCTTTGACTTCGCTATAAGTAAGATTTGTTCTGATGGAATTTACACCACAGTTTATATCAAAACCACATAAACCTGAGCTAATAACTCCTTCTTCAGCATCAAATGCTGCAACAGCACCCATTGGGAGCCCATAGCCAAAGTGTGCGTCAGGCAGTGCAATAACTGGACTAATAACCCCAGGCATACATGTTACATTAGAAAGTTGTTCAATTGTACCATCTTCCATTGCATCGAGCAAAGGTTGAGTGGCAATCACTTTGCCATCTACATTCATACCAGGTCTTGAACCCTTTGGAAGAATCCATTCATTATCATTTATCTTCTTTAATTTTTCTTTATATACCATTCTATGGTTTAGAAGAATATATGCTTTTAAATATATTACTATTTTAGTTAAAAGGTTGTTTAATAGAAAAGTTTAAATATTTCTTTTGTAAAATGATAAATCAAGATGGCAGATATACTAGAAGACTTAAACATTCCAAAAGAGAAGAAAAAGAGAGATGATTTGTTCTTAGAGAAGAAGCATGCGAAAGCAGCTCATTCAAGAAAAGAACATGCACACCACCAGGAAAGACATAGAGCTGAAAGATCAAAGGAAACTCATACGGCTCCAAGGCGTGAGAGCGCAGGAGATAGTAGAGAAGTTGTGCTCAGGTTCAAAATGCCTCAAGGTATTATGATAGAGCGATCAGTTTACATATTATTGATCCTTGTGTTATCTTATTTTGCATTTATTAATAATAACGGGGATATATCTGATATATTCAACAAAGAAAATAATGTAAGTGCTAATGTTGTGAATCAGCCAGAAACAACAACACAAGAACCTGAAGTTGTAGATGATACTTCAACAGAAACTACTGATACAAGCACGACTGTCACGGATACAACGGATGACACAACAGATGATACTACTGAGACAACTGATACAGAGACTGAACCAGAACTAAATGGAAAGATTATATTGACAATAACTGACGTAGACACAAAAGACACATCATACGGTGGTAAGAAGATAACTGGTGTTGATTATACTATAGCAAACCAGAAAGAGACAATATCTGCTGAACTGAAGATATTTGTTTATGAACCAGGAGAAACTGTTGAAAGTATTGCACGAACAGTACCAAAAGAAACATTGACTTACTCGTCGTTAACAGTAGGTACAAATAAAGTACTTGGTTCAAAAGCATTGAATGTTCCACCTCCAACAAGTCCTAATAAGATGAAGGTTGAGATTAGATTATATGATAAGGACAGTGGAGATGAGATTACGTTGGATTATAAACTAGTAGATGTCTCTTAAAAGAAATTTTATTTTTTTCTTATTTATTTTTAATTCTAACTATTAAATGTCTAAAATCCAACATATTCAACAAACGAAATAAACTAGTTGGATTTTAGGTCATGAAAACTTGAAGAAGTTTTCATATATCTAAAATCTAGCATATTCAACAAACGAAATAAACTAGCTGGATTTTAGGTCATGAAAACTTGAAGAAGTTTTCATATATCTAAAATCTAGCATATTCAACAAACGAAATAAACTAGCTGGATTTTAGGTCATGAAAACTTGAATAAGTTTTCATATATCTAAAATCTAGCATATTCAACAAACGAAATAAACTAGCTGGATTTTAGGTCATGAAAACTTGAATAAGTTTTCATATATCTAGACTGACTGTAACTTTAAAAGCGCCTTTCTTATCCTGTTCAAGCTTAAACTTGTAATAAGTTACTGCTTTCACTACTGTCTCGCCTTTCTCTGGAGTGATTGATTCTCCGTAAGCGACCGCTTTCAAAGAGGTCTCATTAATCTCTTTAATCTCAAACTTAGAAAGAAACATTTCTTCTGTATCGACAATTGCGATAAGATACTGAAGCCAGTTAATCATCAATTCGTCAAGATCTTCACCTTTCAAAGCAATATCTATCTGTTTTGCTGGTTCAATTTGATCTATCTTACATATAACACTAGATAAAGCAGCAGCTGAGTTCTCAAATAATTCTTTGAGATCCTTGCCATACGCTTCATACAAAACGTCAGATGTTATTGAGTCAATAAACTTGAACTTTTCCATAGGTGATATAGAAATAAAATGATTTTATAAATCTATTGTTAATGATTAGAATTAATCGTATTCAATAATTTCTACTTTCTCTTCACTTTCTTCAAGGTCACTATCTGGCTGTTCAATAATTTCAGAAGGTTCAGTAGCCATTGGATTTATAGGAGCACTCTCTTCTGAAGGCATCTGCGCTTCTTCTATTTTAGGTTCATCAGAAATTTCACTGGATGATTCATTTGGTGGAGAACTTGAACTATCTCCGAACATATTGCCAAAGATTCCACCACTGTTACCTGTTTCTTGTTCAGTTGCAGATTCTGGTTTATCCTCAAACATATTTCCTTGACTCATTGGTTTCTCAACAGAATTACTTTCCACAATACTATTTTGATGAACGTTTCCGTCAAGAATACTTGATAATAAATTAATAATGTGCCTTATAGAATCATGAGATTCCTCTTTTGTGTCGATAGTTATCTTCATAATCTTATTTTCAGGACTATAAATATATAAAGCTTACTACTCAAAGACTTTCTGCCAGTTCATAAAGATATTCTTTTCAACTTCTTCTAAGACAAGACCTTTTACTTCAGCTATCTTCTTATAGCTCTCTATGACAAAACTTGGTTCATTACGTTTTCTTTTCTCATCCTTGAAAGGGCTTAGATATGGTGAATCTGTTTCACAGAATAATTGCGACAATGAAACGTTCCTAACTATGGACTGCATTTGTTCACTCCTGGTTACATTTGTAGGTATTGTGAAATACCATCCATTATCTTCTGCTCTTTCAACTAATTTTTTCTTACCGCAAAAACAATGAAGTATAACTTTCTTCAGCGTAGAACTTTCAAGCATGTCAATACAATCTCTCTCAGCCTTACGTGAATGAATTACAATCGGTTTCTTTAATGACTCTGCAAGAGCTATCATCTTCTCAAATAATTCTTTCTGATTTTTTTGCTGCTCTTCTTTCTTCTCCCAAAGATAATCTAAACCTACTTCTCCGACTGCAACAATCTTCTTTTTGTTCTTTTTTATGAATTCAATCTCTTTGTCAATATCAAAGATATTTTTCTTCAAAGGGAAATCGCCGGAATCAATTTCTTTCTGCAACGCAGTTATAGGATAGATTCCCAAGGAAGGTTTTAGAATATCATATTTTTTACATAAGTCCAATGCAATTTTGTTTGTTTCAGGATTTATGCCAGAAGTGACAATAAATTTTAAGCCTGCAGATTTAGCTCTTTCAATTACTTTGTCAATGTCTTCCTTAAAATAATAATGATCAAGATGGCAGTGTAAGTCGATGAAAAGGGTCATGTGCTAATCAAAAAAGTATTAACTTTTATAATTTACTAAAAGAATTGTGATAAAGCAGAGACAACAGATTTAAAAAAATAACTAACGTAAACGACATAAGATTTATAATTGATGACGATTTCCTCATAAAAAAAAAGAAAAAAAGAGGTTCTACTATTAAAAAAGAGAATAAAGAGGTGTGGTCATGAGGAAAATTTGTGTTGTTAACCAAAAAGGTGGTGTTGGTAAGACAACAACAACGATTAATATTGCAACAGGTCTTGCTGATAGAAAAAAAAGAGTTCTGATTCTTGATTTGGATGCACAGGGAAATGTTGGAACATCTTTATGCGTACATTCTGAAACAAACATGTATCATATGCTTGTTGAAGATGCAAAGCCAGAAGACTGTATAGTTAATGTCAATGAATACCTTGATGTTATTCCAAGCGACAAGAGTCTCTCACATGCAGAGCTTACATTAAACGGTGTTGCAAGCAGAGAGACAGTTCTAAAACGTGCAATGCAGGATGTCAATAATTATGATTATGTAATCATAGACTGTCCACCAACGATCAATCTGCTTAACCAGAATGCATTAGTATATTCAACAGAAGCATTTGTACCAGTTGCAACAGAATACCTTGCACTAGATGCTCTTAAAAAGATTACAGCAACAATAGATGAAATGAACAAACTATTCAAACTAAAGTTGAAGATAACAGCAATAATACCAACGATGTATGATAAAAGAGTTAAAAGCTGTATGGAAACATTGGTTGAGATAAAGAAAGGGTTTAACGGTACAGTGACGCAGCCAATAAGAGTTAACAGTAAGCTTAAAGATGCGCCTAAGAAAGGTCAGTCTATTTATGAGCATGCAAAATACTCACGCGGAGCAAAAGATTATAAGAAATTAGTTGATTTTGTGATAGCGAAAGAATATTATTATGATTAAAGTGCTGCACATGATCATATCTTCTTTATTTGTTTAACTTGGTTCAAATATAGAAGTAATCCAATATTCTAATATTTCTTATTTTAAGAAAATGACAAAAATTGACTAATTTGTTAGAATTATAACGAAAAATTTAAATAAGTGCTTTCAAAATATATAAAATATGATTAGTCCTGACTACAACAGAAATCATGTGAAAAGAAACGAAGTAGTCATGGGTCTGATTTGTTCCATTTTTTATTCATTTTTTCCAGCAACACATAATAATTGATTGCTAGAACCCAGATATTAAAAAATCAAAAAAACTGGTTCTGGCAATCTCTGTTAATTCTAGAATTGTCAGGACCTTTAAAAAAGGTGATTGAGTTGGAACACGAAAAAGAGGAAGGAACTTGTGTAGAATGCAGCAGGATAATTGCAAATCCAATATGCATTGGTTGTCTTAGACAACAGGTTGAAGATTGGCTAATAGACACAAAGCCGATATTGATTCCTAAACTGAATGAAAAAACAGACAGAATGAGTGAGCATGAATCAGTACCAGTCAATCATGATGTAAGCTGTGTCAAATGTGGGAGCAATATTACAGTATGTTATGACTGTTACATTGATGAGATTTCAAATATGATGAAGAAGCGAGACTCAAAGCTTGTGGGAAAATTCAATAGAATATTTAATTTTAATATTGGATTGTCATATTAAGTAAATCATGTATAATGGACCAATACATAGAAATATGTATTATTATCTAAGAATAAAAATAATAAATGAATAAGATAATAGATAGCATTATACTAAAACATGTCAAAATAGAATAATAATTAATAATTCTTTAGTTCTTCAAGTGCAATGTTAAATATGATCTTTTCATTATCCCAATGAAGTTTTTCAAGAACTCTGTCTTTTTTTGTCCATAGGTAAGTGTCATGCTCTTCTTTTGACATAACAACAGGAGTATTCATGCTTGCTTCTACAAGATATACGTCAAACTCATGCTTGATATTATTGTTGAAGAACTCTCTTTTTTGATCTAGCTTTTTTATAACTTTAATCTTCTTAAGACCGGTTTCTTCGCTGATCTCGCGAATCAATGCATTCTCAGGCGTCTCGCCTTCCTCAACTTTTCCCTTAGGAAATTCCCATCCTTCCCAAGGTGTTAATTTATGCAGTATCAGGAAGAAAAAGTCTCCGTTATTGTCAAATATTACTGCGCTCGCTCCTTTCTGAACTTCCATTTTCTAAAAATTGATTTTTGTGATGGTATATAAATTTTACTAACTGAATTTTTAATGAGAAAAATAAGATTGGTCAAATATCTTTAGTGGGAATGAAAAAAATAACATTCATGGCACCATATGGAAAATCCTCATCATATCCATAGCTTATGACAAACCTTGCTTTCTTAAGAGGATATAACTTAAACTTATCAGACACCCAATAATCACTATCAATTTCTTTTTTCACAGGTAAAGGCGTCCTGATCTCTGCATCATATGGTTGGTCCTCATAATTAGGCATATCATCTTTTATAAGTATATCAATAAAGTAAGGGACATTTTCAAACACCATACCCATCTCTTTCTTGTTGGGGAGATCATAGCCTTTCTCAAGCGCGGCGATTAAGTCCACATACTCGCCAAATTCTTCGTTCTCTCTTAAAAAGCCTTTATCTTTTACTATAAGTACTGCATTGTTTGTTTCAGGATTATATTTTAAGACTGGTAATTGATTGATTGAATACTCTGATTTATTTTCTATATTTTCCCCTGAGATAAGAAAGAAAACACCAACTATCAAAAGTATTAATACTAATATAACTGCCGCCAAGAAATGTTTGTTAAGCAATAGATTATACAAATCCTGTTTTGATTCTTTATTTGTGTATACTTCATCTTCATCGGGTTTATCGTTGTCATCATCTTCAGTGAAGAAATCTGATACATAATGTGCAAACCTTTCCAGAGACGAATAAATTGGTTTATAATCATCACTCTTCTCTATAGATTTAACAAACTCAATTGCTTTTGTACCACATTCATGGCAGAACTTCATATCACTGCTTAGCTTAACACCACAATTATGACAATATAACATCTTAATTACCGATATAATAAATTCATTTAAAAACTTTTATTTACTATCTAAGTCTTCATTAATTTGATTTATGATTACTTCAAAAAAAGTATCAATCCATATTTGTTCACCTTGCTTGTTGAGATGTACATGGTCCACAAATAAATCATTCCCAAAGATTCCGTTAGAGGATTTGTTTTCCAAAACTGAATAGAAATCAATTAAAGCAACATTATTATCTTTTACAACTTTCATTATTATTTCATTAATTGAAGAGTACACATGATGAGGATCAGCATCTAGGTCATTTGCTTTTTCAAAATGAAATTTAGCAAGACCATATTTGCCTTGTTCAAGATAATATCTTCCAAGATAATATTCAAGAAATGAATCTTCTTGAGGTATTTTTCTTTTAAGGAATACATAAATTTTTCTTGCTTCCTTGAAATTATGTTCAGATATATGTCTCAATCCTTTGAGAAGTAGATTTATTAATTCCTCCTTACTATCCTTATGAGTCACCCAATATCCTACACCAGGCATTAAATGCTCTTCGTAAAGATCCTGGCTGTTAAAGAAATTCAATGAAGCAGCAGGAGGAAACTGAATATTGTTTGGTATGGTTGACAAAATAATACTTATGTTCCTTTCTCTAGCAAGATTAACAGTTTTATTAAGTGTTTTTCCAAAAGCATATACAATCTTATCTTTCTCATTTTCTGTTCTAAGGAAACCCCAATAGTAAGGATAAGACAATGGATATTTAGGAGTATAGCTATTCTTTTTACTGATAGAATAACCAGCATAGATGTTTCCAAGACGATACACCATTCTTGAATACAAATCATAAAATCTGAATCTACTCATAAATGAATTGATTTTATGTAAAAATGTTCCTTCTTTCTTAGTTATTACTTCTATAATTCTTTGATCTTCAAATTCGTTATTGCCTAGATAGAATATAATCAAGTTGGGCTTATTACATCTTATAAGACTTTCAAAATAAGGAAATAACCGGGCGCTACCATAACCATATATTCCCGCAAACTTTACAATTACATTACCATGTTCCTCTGAAATATTCTCTCTTATTCGTTGATTAAGCTTGTATCCTTGCTTTTCCAACATCTTAACAGAAGAGCCACCTAAAACAAATATATTGTATCTATTAGTGTATAACTTGTAGTCTTTCTTTGAACATACAGGAAAGAAATTCATTGAATCACAACAATCAAAAGCAACTTCTTTTTCACTTTCAAAAATATACAAAGAGAATTCTAATAAAGAAAAGAAGACTAAGATTGACACTATTGAAAGAGAAATATTCTTTAACAATCCAAGGCGTATTTTTAAGTTAGGTTTTCGCATTTTTATCTTTTGGTATTAACGCATAAATATTATGATTCTCTGAGACGAACTTATACGAGATTAAGGGTTTAACCTTAAACATGTCTCTCATTAGATTACATTCTCTTTTTGAGACAGGATCACTAAACGGACCCCTACAGGCTTTTCCCTCGTAATATATGACACATAAAAATGGGTCATTTAATATTAAAGGGTCTTTACGAAAATAAGGCATGAAATTATTGATTAATATTGTTTTGAATAATGTTCCTGAGGAGAACATCAATTCATCATACCTGCTTGCAATCACAAAACAATCTTGATTAAGATATGACTTAGCAAACTCAGGAATTTTTGAAGTCAATACTTGATAATTTGTAACAAGGAATCCATCCTTTATCATTGTATAAGTTGGTACAAAGATTATGAGTAAAGTCAAAAAGATTAGTAAAAAAGAGATAGCTTTTTTGTAGTGCTTGATTTTACTAGTTATAATATTAAGAATAATTGAAATTCCTATTCCTTGTAAGATAACAATAAAGACAATGTTTAAAAGATAATATCGCAAGAAGATAACACCACTTAAACTACTAAATGTAGTATAAGATAAGAGAGCAATTACATATGAGAAAATAATGAACAAAGATTGCTTTCTATATTTTATTAATGAGAAAATAAGTCCAATGAATAAAAATATATACAGGAAATTTGGTTGATAGACACCTGTCAGATATTTCATTAACATACTCGGAAATAAAATTAAGAATCTGGATGAAGAATCTAAAGTTGGGCTGTTAATCATAATTCTTTGTACCTGAGGAATATAAAATATAATCAAAGAACTAAACAATAACCAGGAATAAATCAAATGAAGTATCTTTGTCCTGAAAAAATTAAGAAATAAAAAGTAAGTTAAGAAGATCAATGGAATGTACATTATGAATTCTATTCTTGTCTGGATTAAGTATGCATATAATAAAATCATGATGAAATTGAACTTTGATATTCGTGTTTTGCAATATAATAACTGAAACAAAAGAACTAGCATTACTAAGAATAAAGCAAAGATAGTGGAAGTAGTTGATTTTGACCATGAGATATGAAAAGAACATATTGCTATAAGAAAAGAAGCAGTTAATGCATACGATTCTTTCTTGAACAATAAATAAGACAGCAAGAACACTAGAACAACTGTAAAAGATCCAATGAAACTTGTTAAATAGAAGGATATAGACTCATTAATTCCAAATAAAAAATAAGATATTGATATGATAACACTCCATCCAGTAAAAGGTTGGATTGTATTAGCGCAATAGACTTGATCTGATATAAATGAAGAATAAGTACATTGACCAGCAGTGTTATGTAACAGTATGTTTCTTGCCATTGTATTTAGATAATGTTCATCGTAAAAGACAAAATGGTAATGAGATCCTGAAAATCTAAAGAAAGAAGCTAATAGAAAAATAATGATAAGTAAAATCCATGTCCTTTTTTTAATCTTGAGAAAACTATTCCTCACTTGTCTAAAGCATAAAGAGATTAATAGAATAATTACAAAAAAGCAAAATAAATAATTCAATGGGTTGCAGATATAGCAAGATAATTCTTGAGAGATAATCAAAATTCATTTTAGTGTGGTTAGAAACAATAAAAAGAATTCTTAATTTAAAAACTTTTATTTAGAATAAACCTCTTCTTTCAGCACAGCAATATGCGGGAAGTAGCGGAAATCATTATTGTAATCTAAACCAAACCCAATAACGAATTCATCAGGTATGACAAACCCGGTATATTTTACATCAACATCAACTATTCTTGTATCTGGCTTATCAAGCAATGCGCATATTTCTATGGATTTTGGGAAATTATTCAGTTTCTTAAGAAGTTCATCAAGTGTTTTCCCTCTATCAATAATATCTTCGACAATAAGGACATCTTTTCCTTTTAATGCATTAGCATCAATCTTTCCAATACTTACAGGGCCAGCCTTTGTTCCGATGTATGACTTTGCTTCAATTAATCTATGATTATAAACATAGGGAAAGTCTTCAAAAAGTGAAAACATGAATTTTGCAGCTCCCTGTAGAACTCCAAAAACAAAAAGCTCTTTATCTTTATAATCATCTGCAATCTCATGCCTTAATTTTTGTACTCTATCACGGATTTCCCCATTAGATATCAAAATCTCTTTAATATAATCAGAAGAACCGTTAGGGATTACAAATTGGTCAATAGAATATGGCGTCCTTCCGCGTACATCTATTGGAACTGAAAGATCACTCATTTAAAATTTATTAATTAAAAGAGTTAAAAGGATTATTAAAGAAAGAAACATACTTTGAAAATAGTGTTTTTCAAAGTATATACTAAACAAGAAGCATTATACAGCCTAAAACACTAAAATCTCCATATGAAGTGAAGGGGTGAAATATAGAGATTGGGTGCTGAAATAGGGTGTTTTAGCGCTCATAACGCCTATATTGAGGGTTCCATGAGAAAAGAAAGGGCCATACTAATTAGAAAATATAGAATAATATGTCTAGTTTCACAAATAAGAGTATTTAAATAGTTTTCTATCTTTCCTTTTTAAATAGAATTTTGAAAATAACGAAAACTCGCCAATTCATAGGTGAGTTCTCGGGATTAAAAATTTCACACAAGAGTGAGAGATTTTAAATAGTTAAGATTTAAGTGAATACAAGCGGAGGGTGCTCTAAAATGGCAAAAAAGAAAGAAACTTCAAAGAAGAAAGATTCAAAGAAAAAAGAAGTTAGAAATGATAAACGTGAGATTAAAGTAGTTAACATTGTAGTTAGTACGGCTTTAGAACATGATATTCCTCTTGAGAAAATGGCAGCTACATTGAGCAACACAGAATACAATCCTGAACAATTCCCTGGACTTGTACTTAGGATTAAAGAACCTAAAACATCTGCACTTATATTCAGCTCTGGAAAAGTTGTATGTACTGGAGCAAGAACAATTCAAAAGGTTGATGAAAGCGTCAAGAAAATAATTAAAAGTCTGGAAAAGATAAACATAAAGATAAAAATAAAACCTAAAATAAAGATCCAGAATATTGTTGCTTCAGGTACGGTTGGTATGGATTTAAATCTGAACGATTTAGCAATGAAGCTAGAGAATACAGAATATGAACCAGAACAGTTTCCAGGTCTTGTGTACAAATTGCATGATGCCAAAGCTACTTTCCTATTATTCAGTAATGGTAAGGTTGTATGTACAGGAACTAAGTCTGAAGAAGCAGTTCACAAAGCTTTAGATATGCTAATAACAAACTTAAAAAAGATTCGTTAGTTTTTTTATTTTTTAAAATTGTCAAATATAAATAGGGGGTTGATAGATTTTTTTATTTTTCTTATTGAAAAAAACAAAACATGGATGCTGTTGAACAGATAAAGCAGTTTAAAGAATTTCTTGAAGAAATATATAAGGCAGAGCTATCCGAAGGAGTTAGAAAAGGACTGACTTTCATAAGTCTTAACTTTGATGAGCTTTCTAAATTCAACCCTGACCTTGCTGAGGATCTTCTTGATATGCCTGAAGAGACGATTAAGGCAGCTGAACTTGCAGTTGAACAGTTTGACCTCCCAAAAGAAGTCAAGAATTTCAAAGCGAGATTCTATAATCTGCCAGAAAGTCAGAAAATAATGATAAGGAACATTAGAAGCAAGCACATAAACAAACTTATTACAGTTGACGGTGCAGTAAGACAGAAATCTGATGTAAGACCACAAGTAACTGCTGCCAAATTTGAATGTCCTAGTTGCGGTAATACATTAACTGTTCTTCAGCTTGATACCAGATTCAAAGAACCAACCAAATGTGGCTGCGGAAGAAAGGGTAAATTTAAGATGGTCTCAAAAGAGCTTGTAGATGCGCAGGGAATAGTTCTTGAAGAGGCTTCAGAAGACCTTGAAGGAGGAGAACAACCTAAGAGGATGAACATATTGTTGAAGGATGATCTTGTATCACCAATGTCAGACAAAAAAACAAACCCTGGCTCAAAAATAAAGATTGTTGGTATGGTCAAAGAAGTTCCTATAATTCTTAAGACAGGGAGCCAAAGTACCAGGTTTGATATGATGATTGAATCGAATAATGTTGAGATCATTGAAGAAGACTTCACAGACATAGTAATAAGCGAAGAGGAAGAGGCTGAAATTAAGAGTATTGCACAGGATAAAGAAGTATTAACTAGACTAATTTCATCAATAGCACCTACTATTTATGGGCATGACCGAGTAAAGGAAGCGCTTGTGCTTCAATTAATGGGGGGAGTCCAAAAGACAAGAGATGATGGTGCAGTAACAAGAGGAGACTTGCATATATTATTAATAGGTGATCCAGGAGCAGGAAAATCTCAATTGCTTAAAAGAGTAACCAAGGTTGCACCAAAAGGAAGATATGTGAGCGGTAAAGGAGTATCAGGCGCTGGTTTAACGGCAACAGTTGTCAAAGACGAATTTCTAAGAGGATGGGCATTAGAAGCAGGAGCCTTGGTGCTAGCCAATAAAGGAGTTTGTTGTATTGATGAATTTGATAAGATGACTGAGGAGGATAGAAGCGCTATGCATGAAGCGCTTGAACAGCAGACAGTCTCAATCTCAAAAGCAAATATACAAGCTACATTGGTTGCAAGAACTACAGTGCTTGCAGCAGCAAATCCTAAGTTTGGCAGGTTTGATCCTTATGGAACAATCGCTGAACAGATTGACCTACCACCTCCACTAATCAACAGGTTTGATTTAATATTTCCAATAAAAGACATACCAGATAAAGAAAGAGATGAAATAATGGCTAAGTTCATACTCAATCTTCATCAGAATATTGAATCTGAAAGTGTCGATATTGATACTCCTCTTCTTAAAAAATATATTGTTTATGCAAGACAGAACATATTCCCAAAACTAACAGACGGAGCAGTTGAGGAGATAAAAGATTATTATGTCAAGATGCGTAACTCAGGGTCAGATGAAGGAGGAATAAAGAGCATACCAATCACTGCCAGACAATTAGAAGCATTGGTTCGGCTTTCAGAGGCGTCTGCACGAGTAAGACTATCTGATAAAGTACAAAAATCTGATGCGAGAAAAGCAATTAGCCTTCTTAATTATTGCTTGTCACAGGTAGGTGTTGATCCTGAGACAGGCAAGATAGATATTGACAGGATATCTACAGGTGTGACAGCAACAGAGAGGAGTAAGATTGTTGGAGTGAGAGAAATAATTGCCGAGCTTGAGGCAAAAGGTGGTAAGACAATCAAGGTTGAAGATATATATAGCTTGGCGGCTGAGAAAGGTCTTGATGAAGAAAAAGTTGATGCTGCAATAGACAAGCTAAAGCGAACAGGAGATATCTTTGAACCAAAGTCAGGAGTAATACAACGAATATAATCCTTAAATTCTATTGCTTTTTTTACAAAAATTATTAAAAGAATTTTGTCTTAATGTTAGTTATGGTAGATGAAAGTCAGCAGAAAAAAAAGATTGACTATAAAAGACAGGTAGCCTATAAAACGAGAATAATTGACATAACAGAAGGAAAATATGTCAGGTCTGAATCACAACCAAATTATATTGTCACTGATAATGGAAGAGAAATTTCTAGAGTTAATATAATCGGCACAGCAATATCAAAAGATATTGAACTTAACCATGAATCTATTATACTGGATGACGGTACATCAAGCATAATGGTCAGAAGCTTTGAGAAAGATGATTCTATCGCTAAGACTCAAATAGGAGAGGTTGTACTGATTATAGGAAGACCAAGAGAATTCAATGAAGATAAATATATCATACCTGAGATCATAAAGAAGATTGATAATGCTAAATGGATTGAACTAAGAAGACTGGAGATGCTAAAAGAGTTCGGAGAGTTCAAGAAAAAGGCTCCTGAAAAAGTTATCAAAGAAGAGTCAGACGGAAAAGAGATACCATCACAGAAGATATATAATCTTATTAAATCTCTTGATAAAGGAGATGGTGCTGACATGGAGGAATTAATAAACCAATCTGGATTAGATAATGCTGAAGATGTAGTATCTAACCTTATAAGAGAAGGAGAAGTTTTCCAGAACAGACCTGGTAAATTAAAGATTCTTTAGGTCATTTAATCTAGAAAAAACAGAGGAGTGACATATACTTCTAATACTGCCGCAATTACTAATAAACCAAGCGCAAGCATCAATAAACTTGAAGTATCCAAAACAATATTTTCAAACTTTCTTGTGCCAAAATCATGTTTAATCACTGCAACAGAGATTATACCACCAGTAATACCTGCAATAATATAAGCAACAATTTCAGGGATGCCATGGATAGCGTACTTAAAAAGACCGAGTGACACTATGTGAAGATATTTACCGACTTTTGTCAAGCCAACAAGGTCTGCAGAGTTTGCAAGATTTATCCGAATGAAGTTGCCTATTGCTGTGCTTATTACTGAAGCATTCCAAGTCAGTATAAATATTGCTCCAAAGCCATACAAGAAAGCAAATAATATACAAAAAATAAGAACTTTCACATTATTAAGGAATATTGTGCTTAAAAGAATCAATGATTCTGAAGAAAGCCTACCAGTTACCCTATTATTTATATCCAATATTGTTTGTGTCTGTGTCCTAAATAAATCATGAAGTAAACTTGCAGGAAGGACTGCATACCATAAAGCAAAAGAGATTATGAATCCAAGAAAGAGATACAGATATACTGACACCGCTTTTCTGTGCTCTTTTAGAAGTGTTGATTCACTATCTATACAGATGTCTTTCTTTTCTTCAACTTTTATAGTGTTATATATCAAAGGAACTGCTGCAAGTGAAGTAAGAAAAATCATGACAAGGCTTGCCTGTTGTCTGAATATCCATAAGCTAAGAAATAATGCAACAGAAGAATATAAGAATCCTACAATGAATGCTTCCCATGGTTTCTTCTCTGCTTGCATAACTTTCAGTAAGGATTCCAATACCATAATTTAAATCTAATGCAGTGTGTTTAAATAATTTTCTAATACGCAACATTTATAAAGGGCCTCTGATTTCTTAAATCTATAACACCCGAGTTCAAAGGTCGAGCGAGTAATAGGGTTCTTATCTATTGACTTCTCGAGCTAGAATTGGGTAATAATTAAAATGGAAAACCAAGAACAAAAATCTGATTTTAAACATATTGTAAGAATTGCAAATACAGACTTGCCAGGAGAAAAAGGTATTTTATATTCTCTTAGGAAAATAAAAGGAGTTGGATTCATGTTTGCTAACATGGCATGCAACTTATCAAAAGTTGAAGGTTCTAAAAGAGTTGGTGACTTAAATGATGATGAAGTAAACAAACTTGATTCAGTAATCAAAGAACCTAACAAATTTAATGTACCTAAATGGATTCTTAACAGAAGAAATGATTATGAAACAGGTGAAGATAAACACATAATTCTTGGAGATTTGAAATTTACCACAGATAATGATATTAAAAGATTAATGAAGATAAAATGTTACAGAGGATCAAGACATGGATTTGGGTTACCTGTGAGAGGACAGAGAACTAAATCAAACTTCAGGAAAAACAAAGGTAAGGTTTCACTTGGTGTTATGAAAAAATCTGCTCCGAAAAGCGGAGATAAGAAATAATAAAATAAGGTAAAAAAAAATGGGAGATCCTAGAAAACTAAGAAAAAAATATTCCGGTCCTTCACATCCGTGGAACAAGGAGAGAATTGATGATGAAAAGATTCTTCAGAAAGAATTCGGTTTTAAGAATAAGAAAGAACTTTGGAAATCATCTACACTTCTGACTACCTTTGGTAAACAAGCTAAGAAATTAACAATATTAAAGAGTGAGCAGGCAAACATTGAGAAAAAACAATTGCTTGATAGATTACATAACATGGGTCTTCTTAATAAAGGTGCACAGCTTGAAGATGTACTTACAATCACATTAAGAAATGTACTTGAAAGAAGGCTTCAGGCTTTAGTACTTAAGCAAGGACTTGCAAGGTCAATTAATCAGGCAAGACAATTCATAACACATAATCATGTTACAGTAGATGGAAAAGTTATTACAAGTCCATCTTATCTAATATCAATTGGTGAAGAAAACAGGATTGCATTCTCAGCTAAATCAGAATTATCATCTGCAGATCATCCTGAAAGAGCTGTAGAAGTTAAAAAATCAGAGAGTAAAACTTCCAAACCAACAGAAAAAAGTTCTGAAAAAGAAAAGAAGGTAACCAAGAAAAATGATTAAAGGAAATCCGATGAGATGGGGAATCGCGCATATTTATGCATCATATAATAATACTGTTATCCACATTACAGATGTAAGCGGTACAGAAACTATTGCAATCGCATCAGGCGGACAGATGGTAAAAGCACACAGATTAGAAAGCTCACCAACCGCTGCAATGATGGCTGCAAAGAAAGTTGCAGAGCTTGCAAAAGATCAGGGTATTAATGGAATACATGTAAAAATAAAAGCACCAGGCGGCCATAATGGACCAAATAATCCTGGACCAGGTGCACAAGCAGCTGTAAGAGCTTTATCAAGAATGGGCTTAAGAATTGGAGTCATAGAAGATGTGACCCCTATTCCACATGATAGCTGCAGAAAAAAAGGTGGCCGGAGGGGAAGAAGAGTATGATTTCCGTAACACTAATCGAAAAAGGAGAGAACAAAGTTAGTTTTGGTTTGAAAGGAATCAATGCTGTTTTCGCTAACACAATCAGAAGGAATATACTCGAAGGAGTTCCTACAATGGCAATTGAAGATGTTGAGTTCAGGAAGAATTCATCAATATTATATGATGAGATAATTGCACATAGACTTGGTTTAATTGCGCTTAAGACAGACTTAATAAGCTATAATTTACCAAGGACATGCACATGTAATGCTAAAGGCTGTGCAAAGTGCCAGTTAAAAATGACTTTATCTGCAAAAGGACCATGTACTGTTTATGCATCAGACATAAAATCAAAAGATCCGAAAGTAAATCCAATATATCCTGAGACACCAATTGTTAAGTTATTGAAGGGCCAACAATTAGAGTTTGAAGCTACTGCTATGCTTGGTGAAGGAAAAGATCATGCTAAATGGATCCCTGGCTGTATACATTACAGATATTATCCAGTTATTGAAATTAATGATAAGAAACTAAATAACGCAGATAAATGTGCTAAGGCATGTCCTGTTGATGTTTTTGAAGTTAAAGGAAATAAATTAACAGTCAAAAATTTACTTAACTGCACTCTATGTGGTGCTTGTGCTGAAGTTGCAAGTGACAGCGCAATAAAACTAAACGAAAGTGAAGATAATGTAATATTTTTTGTTGAGTCATTCGGACAGCTTGAATGCAAAGACATACTGTTGAGGGCAACAGATGTTTTTGATGACTTACTTAATGATTTTAGTAAAGAGATGAAAAAGCTCAAATAAAAGAGACCATCCGCGTTCATTTCACTCACGCGGAGGTGACAGAGCCTGGTCAAATGTGCAAGGTTGAGGTTAAGCGAAAAAGTTTACGCAAAAGCCTTGTCTCTTAGTGAGTGCGCGGGTTCGAATCCCGTCCTCCGCATAAACAAAAAAAAGATGGTTAATCAGAACCCACAATTAACATTATCAACTGATAAAACGAAAGTCATGGGGCTGAACGTAATAAAGATTGCCTTTGTTGCAATTGGTCTGATTGGTGTATTAATATACATTAATTATATGGGATTGATTGAGGACCTTACACCTGTTTTTGAGATGTTTGGTGCTGAAGAACTTGACACTTCAGGAATACAAAGGAACTTTATCATAGGAATCGTGTTGGTATCGATTGTTGCTACCTTGCTGGTGTATGTCAGCTATGGCGGAGTCAGATACATATTTTACAACGATTTCATGGTCAAGCACCAAAAGACAAATGAGAAACAAATCCTGTACGATAATATCGTAAGGGTTTCATTCAATAAGAAAGGCGTGTTGAACAAGTTGTTCAATATGGGTACAATCAATTTTGATCTTGTTGATGAGACAAAAGACAAGCTGGAATATATAGACAGTCCAGAAGATGCTTATGCTCAGATACAAAACATGATCAATAATCATAAGATGCAAAAATATTCACAATTTGAACAAAAACAAAAAGTCGGTAACATACTAGACAAATTTTAGACAAGATGAAAAGAACAGGACCAACAAATCAACAACTGAAAAGTTTAGTGGATGATTTAAGAGATTTAGCTAGTAAAAAGAATATAAAAATATGGGCTAGAATAGCTAATGATCTTGAGAAAGCCACAAGAAACAGAAGAGTTGTTAATCTATCAAGAATTAATAGATTTGTAAAGGAGAACGAATCTATAATAGTACCTGGAAAAGTTCTTGGTTCTGGAATATTAGACCATAAAGTTACAATTGCTGCTTTCAACTTCTCAAAGAGCGCAGTTGAAAAAATCAATAAGATTGGCTCATGCTTATCAATCAAAGAGTTAATAGAAAAGAATCCAACAGGAAAAGGAATAAGGATTATAGGATAAGAAAACAATGATAATAGACGCAACTGATAAAATATTAGGAAGAATGGCTACCTTTATTGCAAAAAAAGCTTTGCAAGGTGAGAAAGTTGAAGTTATAAATAGTGAGAAAGCTGTTGTAACAGGAAACAAAAGCCAGGTTCTTGCTAGATTTAAACAAAGAAAAGATAGAGGAATCCCATTAAAAGGACCTTACTATCCTAAAAAACCAGAAGCAATTCTTCGAAGATCAATAAGAGGTATGCTTCCTTTCAAGAAAGCAAAAGGTAGAGAAGCTTTTAAGAATGTTATTTGTTATGCAGCCTTACCAGAAGAATTGAAAGACAAGAAACCTGAAGAAATTAAAAATGCTAATATTGATAAAGTACCTAATCTTAAGTATATAACAATCGAGAGAATATCACAATATCTAGGTGGAAAATGAAAGGATTACATGTTGGCGGAAAAAGAAAAAGTTCTATTGCAAGAGCAACAATAAAACAAGGAAAAGGAAAAGTTAGAGTTAATAATCTTTTACTAGATTGCTATGAACCAAAACTTGCAAGATTAAAGATAAAAGAACCACTTATACTTGCAGGAGACATTGCTAATAAAGTAGATATTGATGTTAATGTAAGAGGTGGCGGATATATGTCACAAGCAGAAGCTGCACGACTAGTTGTTGCAACTGCATTAGTAGGATTTACAAAGAACAGTAAGCTGGAAGAAACATTCCAGAAATACGATAGACAATTGTTAGTTGCTGACGTAAGAAGAAAAGAGACAAGAAAGCCTAACAGACATTCAAAAGCAAGAGCAAAACGTCAGAAATCTTATCGTTAAAAATAACAAAGGTGAAAATCAAATGATAATACCAATTCGTTGCTGGAGTTGCGGGAAACCAATTGCACATCTCTGGGAAAAATATCAGGAAAGAACCAAAGCAGGAGAAGAATCTAAGAAAGTCTTAGATGAACTAGGACTTGATAGATACTGCTGCAGAGCAATGCTACTTGGTCATGTTGATCTGATTGATACTGCATCACAGTTTAAGAAGTTCTGAGTTTCGCTCAGAACATTAAAAATTTCTAATTTTAATATTTGTTAATATTTTATTTTTTATTACCTTCTTTTCTTTCTTCTTTTAGCAGCATCATTTCCACTTGGTTTCTTATCTGAATTAGTAGGTTTTACTGCAGTGGTTGTACTCTGTGCACTAGTTGAAGATGGTTTAGTAACAGTAGGAGTTCTTCTTGTAGGTGTTGGCGCTTTCCTTTCATATGGATTAACGCGCCTTTGCCATATTTCTCTTTGTTGTTGCTTTTGTTGACGCAGTTCCTCAGGACTTAATTGAGGCTTTTGTGATTGATTATTATGTTGATGATTTGAAGAGTGTGATCTATCTAATCTATAAGAAGGCACTAAAGAATATCCAGGAGAGATAAATGAACCTCTGCTGTTTCTATAATAAGGATTATAACCATAATGATCAGGACCATAATTATCATATTTACCACCATACAAATACCATAACCTCGTGTCATCGTAATTATAAGGTCTTAAGTCAAGATGGTCAGGTATTCCATCCCTATCAAAATCATTATAATTTCTTCTGATCCTTGGATTGTACATTAAAGGATTATCATGAGGTAATATATCTCTTTCTTGAATTCTTTGTTCAAGATCTTCAGAATCGTCTTCTACAAGAACAGGAACGTCCCTATTTGCTTTTGATGGAGACCTTAATTGTGTATAAAAACCACTTGCGCATCCAGAAACAAAAGGTAATGTTGCTATTAATGTGATAGTTACAGCCCTCCTAATACTTGAATACACAGAATGAGTTTTTTCAATTAAATGGTTGTTGTCCATTTTAACTCCCTTTTAAGCTTTTAAAGCTAGGAAACTATAAAAAGATTGTGCAATTGAATTATAATCTGAATTCAAGCCTAAATTCTCTAGAAAGCTGCTGTAATTCTACTAACTCTGGTTCAGTAAATTTGTTGGCAACAAAGCGCTCATACGCCATGTCACAGGCAGAAGAGATCTCATGAGGATTAACACGATGGGAATCTTTCAGTAACAATTTTGCTGTCATTAAACCATCATACGCACTATCGATAGCTGCACACTTAGGCGTTAAACCATTAGAATCAAATGCAAAAGATGATAATACTTCATAGTATTCATGTTTATTCCTAAAGAAGTTAACAATGTGTGAGTGTTCATATTGAAAATGTCTTTCAGTATCTGGATAATGATGAAACATTCCAATGAATATATCCTGCATCGTATAAGTCATAAGGTTGTATTACCTTATTGTCTATAAAAAATTTATGGCAAAAAGTTTATATACCAAATTACAATACTTTTTAACAAAATGTATGACTTTAGCAAGATAGAAAAGAAATGGCAGAAGAAATGGGAAGAGTCTAAGATATTCAAGGTTAAAGAAGACTCAAAGAAAGATAAATTCTATTGCTTAGAGATGTATCCTTATCCTAGCGAAAAGCTTCATGTAGGTCATTTAAGAAATTACTCAATTGGCGATTGTTTTTCTCGTTATAAAAGGATGAGAGGTTTTAATGTGCTTTACCCGATGGGTTATGATGCATTTGGATTGCCTGCTGAGAATGCAGCGATAAAGAATAAGGTTGACCCTGAAAAATGGACAAGGGCTAATATTGAAACAATAAAAAAACAGCAGCAGAGTATGGGTCTTAGTTATGACTGGGACAGGCAAATACAAAGTTGCGATAAAGAATATTACAAATGGAACCAATGGATATTCCTTAAATTTTATGAGAATAAATTAGCTTACAGGGAGAAAGCATATGTTAACTGGTGCCCTGAATGTAATACAGTACTTGCTAATGAACAAGTGCATGACGGAAAATGCTGGAGATGTCATTCAGAAGTTAAGCAGGAAGAGCTAGAACAGTGGTTCTTTAACATAAGAAAGTACGCTGATGAATTGTTAGAAGGATTAAAAGATTTGGAATGGCCTGAACGAGTCAAAATAATGCAAGAGAACTGGATTGGAAAGAGCCACGGAACAATCATTGATTTCACTGTTAAAGATACTAAAGAAAAGATTCCAATCTTCACAACAAGATGCGACACAATATATGGAGTTACATTCATGGTGTTTGCACCTGAGCATCCAACGATCCGTAACTGGGTTAAAGGGACTAAGTATGAAAAAGAGTTCGATGAGTTCAGTAAAGATGTTCAGAAAGAAGATAAGTTTAAGCGAACCAGTGAAGAAGCTGAAAAGAAAGGTATGTTCATTGGGAAGATGGCGATTAATCCATTGACAGGGGAAGAGATTCCGATTTATGTTGGTAACTTTGTTGTTTATGAATATGGGGCAGGGGCTGTAATGGCAGTGCCTGCGCATGATCAAAGAGATTTTAATTTTGCAAATAAGTATGATATTCCAATTAAGGTTGTTATACAACCAGAAGGATATGAGATTAATAGTAATAAAATGAGTAGAGCTTTCCTTGAAAACGGACACCTTGTTGATTCAGGTGTTTTTAGTGGAATGAACAATAGGGAAGCTATCAAAAAGATTGGAAAGAAACTGAAAGAGCTTAAGAAAGGCGGACCAACAATTAATTATAAATTACGGGACTGGCTAATTTCAAGACAAAGATACTGGGGAACTCCAATACCTATAATATATTGTGAAAAATGTGGAGCTGTACCCGTACCTGAAAAAGATCTCCCAGTAAAGTTACCTAAAGATATTAAGTTCACTGGTACAAGCAATCCATTGACTACATCAAAATCATTTATAGATTGTAAATGTCCAAAATGTAACGGAAAAGCAAAAAGAGATACAGACACCATGGACACTTTTGTTGATTCTTCATGGTATTTCCTGAGATATTGCGATTCAAAGAATAATAAACTTCCTTTTGGTAAATCAGTAGATTACTGGATGCCTGTTGACCAATACATTGGAGGGATTGAACATGCTATCATGCATCTCTTGTACGCAAGATTCTTTACAAAAGCGCTTCGTGATTTAGGATTGCATAAGATTAATGAACCTTTCAAAAACCTATTGTGTCAAGGCATGATCATCAAAGACGGAGCTAAGATGTCAAAAAGCCTTGGTAATGTCGTTGATCCAAAAGAGATCATTGATAAATATGGAGCTGATACTGCAAGAATATTCATATTATTTACTGCATTACCAGAAAAAGAGCTTGACTGGGATGATAAAGGTATCGATGGTAGCTTTAGATTCCTGAATAGAATTAATAACTTGATTGAATCAGAGATAAACATAAATTCTGATAAGAAACTAAGCAATAGGGATAAGAATATTGTTAGTTATACTAACAAGACAATCAAGAAAGTGACTGAACTGGTTGAAGGATTTAAACTAAGCCTTGCAATTGGAGCAATCATGGAATTTGTCAATCATATTTACAAGTACAAAGAAGAAACAGTAAACAAACAAGCCTATGATGATGCTATAAAGAGCCTTATACTGATGCTTAATCCTTTCACACCACATATAGCTGAAGAATTATGGGAAAAGATTGGTTGTAAAGGTTTTGTGTCATCACAACAATGGCCAGAATATGATGAAAAGAAGATTGATGAGAAAGCCGAAGCGAGCGAGCTTGTGATAAGCAATACTGTAGCTGACATAAATAGTGTGCTTAACATTATTGAGATTAAAGAACCAAAAAAGATAACTCTTATAATAAGTCCTAAATGGAAATATCTATTCTTCAAAATATTCAAGAAAGAGCTTGAAAAGACCAGAGAGATTAAAAACTTGATTTCTATATGCATGGCAGAGACTGAACTAAAGAAATATGGGAAAGACATAAGCAAGATGATACCTGGATTATTGAAAGATATTAGTAAGGTTCCTAAGACTGTCCTTGACCAATCAACAGAAATGAAATCATTGAGTGATGCAAAGAAATCTATTGGAGAAGAATTTAGTTGCAACATTGAAATAATTGAATCAGAGAAAAGTCAAGAAGCTAAGGCTAGAGTTGCAAGTCCTGGAAAGCCTTCTATTGTTATAGAATAAAAAAGTGGGTAAGCACACCCAAGAATGGGCAAATCTTAATCCAGCAGCTTAACCTTGATATCTCCTTGGTTCCGCTACCCTATAAGCACCAATGTAAGTGATTAAGGCTGCTCTGTTCCCAGCCTGACCTAGTTTTCAAAAACATCAATCCTACAGGACAGAACTTCACAGTTAATACCAAGACTGATGAATTAAAAAATGCCTCTTCTCAAGCTTCAGTCCCATCATATAGCCCGTTTATGGTAACAGTGCAGGGCTAATGCACCGACCTAGCTTACCCATGTAATATGAATATTTTAGCGCTTTTAAATCTTTTGGAAAAAGCTTTGTTTCTTAGAAGTCTAGGAAAACGAAGTTTTCCTTTTTGTTTTGGAAATACAATTTACATATAAAATCACCAAAAATTTTATTAATTAAAAAGTAAAATATTAGTTTTGGGGAAAAACTTGCAATCACAACTAATATTTCTTGGCACTGGCACTAGTTCTTTAGTAATCGGTTCGCAAGCAAGAGCTTCAGGCGGACTTGTTTTGCAAACAGACGGGTTCCAGTTCCATATTGATCCAGGCCCAGGAGCATTGGTCAGGGCAAGACAGTTTAATGTTAATCCAAGAGAGAATACTGCTGTCTTTGTAACCCATAATCATTTAAGCCATTGCAATGATATTAACGCAGTAATATCTGCAATGACTCATGCAGGAGAAGACAAGAAAGGAGTATTAGTCTGCAATAAAACATTATATGAGGGACATGAAGACCTTGAACCATACCTAACAAAACATCACCGTGATTATCTTGAAAGAACAATTGTCCTTAACACCGGACAAAAGGTGGGTATTGAAGAGATAGAGGTGCATGCAATCAAAGCGATTCATTCTGACCCGCACACGATAGGCTTGAAATTCATAACACCTAAGTTCACTTTAGTTTATTCTTCTGATACAAAATTTGATGAATCCATATTAGAGGATTATAAGAATGCAGACATATTGGTTCTTAACAATGTATGTCCTTTTAGTGTTAAAGGAAACAATAACCTTAATTCAGAGGATACTGTTGAGATAATAAATGCAGTGAAGCCAAAAATAGCCGTCATACAACATTTTGGTGTTAAGATGTTAGCTGCAGACCCTTTATATGAAGCAAGAGAAATTAAGAAACAGACAAATATTCCAATCATAGCTGCGAAAGATGGTATGGCTATTAACCCAATCACATTTTCATCTTCGTTCTGTCAAAAAGCATTCGATGTTTGAATGATTGTTTTGTTAATTTATTTGTGTCTTCAGAGAGAAATTGCTCATGGATTTATTTTTATTGAAATTTAAAACGAAAAATTAAAATCAATGCTCATCACAACTCTGAAGGCAAGTAGCTCAATAATGAAACAACTAAAATAACAATAAGATAATACCATAACCAACAAAACAGCCAACAGTAAGGAATGGCATTGCTGGATAGAATTTGTTCTTCTCTGATTTAAGGAATAGTAGAAGTAATGCTATTGTTGTTACCAATGGAATTATCAATGTTTGTAAGAAAGTATAATGTTTCAACACAACGCCTGCGAACAGGAGAGGGAATGCTATGTCACCTCCACCAAGGAGAGCGTTCTTTACCTGAACTTTGACTAGCTTGACTTTACCTTTTAGTTTTTCTATTTTATTTGACTTTTCTTTCTTTGGAAGACTATAGGGTATAAGAAGTCCTGCAAAGACTTTTGATTTTGTCTGGAACTCTGCGAGTTTTATCATATGCTTTGATTTCCAGACTGCAATTGCATCATAGATTGAGATAAGTATCAAAAGAACAAATATTGCAAACAGGTTCATGATCGGCACAAATATTGCAGCCAGCCCACCGTAAACAAAGAGTTCTGTTATGTTATGCATGATTATGTTGGGCTTTAATACTTTCCATAGTGCAAAAACAAGCGCAAGTAAGCCCGCAATTATCTCGTTGATGAAAGCAGCAAAAGCAACACCTAAAGTAATCCATACGCTTAAGAAAAACCAAAACTTCCATAAACTCGTTTTGTTGAACTTAATTAGTATGAGTAAGAGAGCAGTACCAATCAATATTGCACTCATAATATAGTAAAATGAATTTGATTCTTCAACAGGTGGTCTCTCAAGATTGTATGGAAGTTGCTTATATGTAACATTCCCTGTAACAATATCTTTTGTATCAACGTACTCATTAACAATACTTAAACCAATAACTTGAGCCAAAAGAAAGATAGTAGCAAGGATTAACGTTATTATCAGTGAATGCTTCATTAGCTTAATATTTTGATTAATTATATAAATATCTTTGTTTTTAATAATCCATATGAAGCTTGCCCATATAGTAAAACTAAGAGTTTTTTGTAATGAAGATGAAAATGAGAGAAAAATAGAAGATAAACTTAGTTCGTTGGTTCCTTTTGATATTGAGAAGGAAAAGATTATTCTGGTAAAGAGAACAGTAGTTGGTTTTGACGATAAGAAAATAAGTGTTTTTGAGATTGTCCTAAAGAAAGACAGGCATATCAACGCTTTTCTTAAGTTATTAAATGAGAAACTGAGTGAAGACCAGAAAGAACTTTTAGTGAATCAAGCAAGTTCAAGGTTAGACAATGAACTTAACTTCTTCATGAGATTTGATAAAGAGAAATTGTTGAAAGACGAATACAAGATAATTGATTCTGGTAATTGTTTCCACATAACTATAAACATTGCTGCTTTTCCAAGCAAGAAAAGTATTGCTTTGAAGCATGTTAAAGAAATGTTAAGAACCTCCGGTCAATAAATTTGTGGCATGCCTATAGCATAGCTAACATGATTCAAGTGGTTCTTGAGCATATTCAGGAATATACCACATTCACAAGAAGAAGTGGACTTTGTCCACTGATCAAGAGACTAGTGTGTATATTCCCGACATATTTAAATAGTATAATTTACAAAATACATAAAAGAGGTGATTTAATGTATAAAGTTGTTCCATTAACAAGCACATTTCTTCTTACAGCAATAGTGGGAGGAATTATTTCAGGCACATATGTATATGATTATGATAAAACATGGAGTTTCACATTAGTGTTATTCTTTGTGCTGATGTTTGTCTCTTCACTGATATCATTGACATATGCAAAAAGTCCCGAGGACATTAGGTAATCATTAAATATGTTTTATTATTTTATATTTCTTAGATGAAACATTCTGACTTTGGTGAGATTAAATTTAAGAAACCAGGTGTTAGTTTTTATTTTAAGTGTACAAGATGCGCCAGCTGCTGCAAGAATATGAAGCTGAAACTTAATTCTCTTGATATCAAACTCTTATGTGACAAACTTAAGATAAGCACAAAACAATTTCATTCAAAATACACTACAATAATTGTTGGCAAGAATGATCTGCCAGAATATTTACTTAAGACAAAACCACAATGTGTTTTTTATAATGAAGGATGTACCGTACATGAATCAAGACCTATCAGCTGCAGATTATATCCTTTCGGGAGCTATAATGTATTTGATAAGATTTATTACTTTAAGGTCAACCATTGTCAAGGATTTGAGAAAAAGAAGAAAATAACAATTAATAGGTTTATTAAAGAGAATAAATTAGATAACTATCTATCTTTCGTCAATAGATGGGAATTGGTAAATAACATTAAATTAAGTGATATAAATGACCAATCTAAACTGATTGAATCTTATAAACAGCTTCTTTATTTTTTTGATTCGAATTTTACTAAGAGGTTCATAAAAGAACACAAAATACAAAATTATCCTTTTGAAGATAAGATTCTTTATTTCATTAATTATTTATTAGAATTAAATTGATAATTTAAAATATAAAGCAGTTCTTTCTTTGATGTTATTCATCAAGAAAGACCTGCTTTGAATGTTTCTCACCACTTTCCCGTGTTTGGCTGTTAAAAGAACAGATCACAATTATAATTTAAGTTCTTGTATTTGCCTGACTTTTGTAATTGTCATTTTTAATTCCTTCTCTTAAAGAAAGAAGATAATTAGATCTCTTTAGAGCTGCAGAAAGTAAAGAAGTCATGCCTGATATATAAAATAAGGTTGGATATCTGTCAATGTGTGCTTCGGAAACTTGTTGATTGTTAGTCTCAAGAGCAATAATTGAATCAATATAATTTAACTGATTATATCTTTTAGGGAAAGGATTATCAGTGTGTGTAACCCATGCTTCAATTCTTGAAGCACCCCCATTTTCTTTCACAAATTTTGCAATGTATTCTGCAGTACCACCTGTAGCAAACAAATCATCTATAATTATTCCTTCTTTTCCTTTCACATCTCCAAGTTTCAAAGGACTTTGCTCTAACACAGAGGCATCATCTACATTACCAGGACCAATTCTATCTTTATCTAGCCACAAAACGTTATCCCACCCAATCCCACTTTCAATTGCAAAGGTACGGCTTCTTTCATAAGCACCAGCATCAGGGATGATAACAAAAGGATTCTTTAAAACAGGCAAGCTCCCTAGTACTTCCCTGCTTCTATCATCTTGGTAAAATGCAACAAATGGTGTTTGGGCATGGATTATACCTTTTTCCAACTCATCAAATGGTTTAGTCAGTCCTAATGTTTCATAATCAACACTAGTGCTTGACTGGAATGGATTTAGATCCTGGAATTCAATGTTATTACGACGACATAGGTCCCAAATCATATTAGAATGAGGATCAATTGTAACTATCTCATTTACTCCGCTATCAGCAAGATGAGTTACTAGTTTTTCGAGTTTTCTTGTTTGTATAAGACCTCTTTTTTTGTATTTGTCATAACTATGAGACCTGACATATGGAAAATAGCCGGCAAAAAGACTTACACGGACAGGCGAAGTATATTCTAACATATCTGCAATGGCCTCAACTTCGAATATATTATCATTAACGCTTAAATTATTAGTAGAATCAAAGAAATCTTTTAAGATTACAACATGTCGTCCTTCTGTATAAGGATTTAATATATCTGTACCACATTCAACTCTTGTCTCAGAATTATCAAATTTTCCAACAATGTAAGGTGATTTATTATTTCTTGTTTTTTTTTCTTCATCTGTTAAATAGTTCGAATCCTTTGGAATAAGAAGTTTCAGATCAGGGAGAGAATAGAATTTTTGTAGTCTATCATGGAGTCTTCTTGAAAGAGAAATGCTCTTGCCCGAGCCACTCATAATTGTAACTCCTATATCTTTAATAGTTATCGCCTCTAAAAATTTAAAACAAACAGATATTTAAAAAAATTTCTATTCTTTAATACTACAATTCCATTAATGTCTTTCAAATTCAAAAATTTGTAAGATGCTTAGAAACGCTTCGCGTTTCTGGCATACCAAAAATCCCATTAGATTTTTCAGTATGATCAGGAATTATTCATTCCCGACACATTCATCAATGGTATAAATGTAATAGATGGAATTGTGGAGTGAAAACTCCACACTATCCAGAGCATCCTTGATATGCCTCCAGTGTGTTTGTTATAGTGTGAGTGTGGAATTTTAACAATCTATAATTCAAACGTTTTTTCTTTGCTTTTGACAGCCATTGGCGCCTCGCCACCGTGCCATGTGAACCTTGGCCGTATCCTTATAGGATATATTCTCTCATTAACATCATCAAATACTATTGCAGCTCCTTTTACACGAGGGAGGTTATTGAGGTGCTTGTCAAGCCCTTCTCTCATATAGCTCTGCATCAGCATACCAAGCGCTTCAACATCTGGTTTAGCTGTTAGTCGATGTGAGATTACAACATCAGATTGAGTCATTACATCGGTATGTATCTTACCTGGCTGCTGTGTTGCAAGTATTAATGAGATACCTGGTTGTCGACCTTCTCTCATTATTGTTATAAGTGCATTACTTGCAGCAGTCTTGCCTTCTTTAGGTAGGAATTCATGTGCTTCGTCTATTACAAGCCATACCATTGGCTTTTCTAATTTTGCAGATTTGGTCTCTTCTTCAAAATAGTGAAAAGTATGATGTATCTCTTTATATTCCTCATCTTTTCTTGCAATCATCCTACCAACAAATAATTTATGTGCAATCAACCCAATTGATAATGCCTTCACACCGCTTGTTCCTGGACTTGTTACATAACAACTAACATCTAATATTGATACCTGACCTGCACGGATGATGTCTCCTAATGGGGTTCCTTCATTACTAAAAAGGCCCCATGCTTTAGCGCTCTCAAATCGGTTTATTCCTGCGTTCTTTGTTTGCTGATCAAACTTATCATTGGTTTCTATTGCCTTAATGATCTCATCAATATCATAATTATCGCCAGATTCCTTTAACTCATTAATTATACTCTCTATTAAGATTGTTACTGGAGAACTTGGTTCAAGCTCAAAAGTAAGTGACCAATCACTTGCATCAAGCTCGCTTGGTTTTACAGAGAATGGGTGGTCTGTAGGTATCCCTTTTTCTTTGTAGGATTTATAATATCCAACAGGGGTAAAGATAACAACATCGAGACCTTTTCCTTTTATGCCCCAATCAATAAGTAATTTCTCGTCTTTCTTATTGGCAAACTTCATTGTCCAATAAATCCCCATTGTATCAAGTATAAGAATCGCAAGATTATCTCTAACTTCTTCAGGCATATCAGATAAACCTTCACATATGACACCTAAAGTGTAAGATTTTCCGCCTCCTCTCTTTCCACATACAAACACAATATGACTTCTTGCAATGTCAAGATATATTTTATTAGACAGAGAACTTACCTGGCCCATCTTAATATATTGCTTTCCTATAAGAACAGTACCTCTTTTTCCGAATGCTTCTTTGTCTTTCTCTTGTCTTCCAATTAATACTTCATAAGCCATTGTAAGATTCACATAAATCTCATGAGTATTAAAGATTTTCTTTTTTATGGCTAAAAAAAGGTTGTATTTGTGAGTATATTATAAATTACCTAAATATTTATGAATAGAGTTTTTTTCTATTATTATTCTATTTGAGGGTGGTAAATTTGGAAGATTCTAAAAAAATTGATGATGATTTGTATATGTATAAAGAAGACGGTGATGAGTCGGAAAAGACTACAAAAAAAGTTAAGTCCAAGACAGAAGAAGATAGTTCTGAGATAGTTAAAAAGGAACCTATAAAAGAGGTTAAGACTAATAAACCAGTTGAAAAACCTGAACTAAAAACAGAAGATACAAAGATTGAAGAGGCTAAAATTGAAAAAGAGCCTGTTAAAGAAGAAATAATCAAACAAAAAGTAGACAAGACTGAAAAGATTGAGACAGTTAAAGAAGAGATAAAAGAACAAAAAGTAGAGAAAACTAAAGAAACTGAGACAATTAAAGAAGAAGAAAAAGAAGAAGATACTGTCAAATCAGTCGATACTGAGATAATTGAACCAGATAAAGAAGAGAATTCTGAACCAGAGACAAGCTTTGATAACTTTGATGAAGAATATGATCTGGATTCAAAAGGTTCTGGCAAAATTATTCTTGGATTGACAGCAATTGTTATCATAGCACTTGTTGTCTTTATCATGAATATTGATAATATATTCACAGGTACTAATAATGAAGATATTGTTGCAAAAATCAATGGTGCTGTAATTACTAAGGAACATTTTGATAAATCATACAATAATGCAGTTACTCAATTTGGAAACGTTGAGAAAGAAGCAGTCATCAATCAAATGATTGAAGAAGAACTATTGCTGCAAAAAGCAAAAGAAGAAGGGATTACAATTAGTGAACAAGAAGTTGATGATTTTGTAAATCAATGGTTAGATAGTTTAATAGCCTCACTTGGAGAAGAAGAGTTTAATAATAAATTACAAGAAGAAGGACATACTATTGAAAGTCTAAAGACTGATCTAAAAGAGAATTATAGGAGACAGATTACCATAAAGAGTTTACTTGATGATATTGTAATAAAAGGTGTTGGTGTTACTAACGAAGATGCTGAAGAATATTACAATGATAACTTACATTTGTTTGCTGTTGATGAGGAAGTAAAAGCAAGCCATATCCTTGTTGAGTCATTAGAAGAGGCAAATGCCATAAGGCAGGAGCTAATTGACGGAGCAGACTTTGCAGAAGTTGCTAAAGAGAAATCAACCGGTCCATCTGGTGTTAATGGTGGTGATCTAGGCTACTTTGGAAGAGGTCAGATGGTTAAGCCATTTGAAGAGGTTGCATTCTCATTAAACATAAATGCAATCTCAGAACCTGTACAAACAACATTTGGTTATCATATAATCAAAGTTACTGACAAAAGACCAGGTGTCAAACAGGACTTTGATAAGATTAAGGATGAGATAAAGTTAACAATTTCTATGAGTAGTAATCAAGAACAAGTAAGGGAAATTGTGGTTAATCTTGTTGATAATCTTAAACAAGAAGCAGAGATTGAGATACTGCTTGAAGAAACAGAAACACCTACTGCTCTTGTTATAGAAGACACTGAAGAATTCGATGAAATCATTGAAGATGAACCAGAAGAAATTGTTTTAGAAGAGCCAGAGGAAACAACAGAAGAAGCAGATAAAGATGTTGTGGAAGAAGAGATTGTTGAAGATGAACCAATAGAAGTGATATTAGAAGAACCAATAACAGAAGATATTGAAGATATGGTTGAAGTAGTAGAAAAACAAGTAGAAATTACCACTTTCAAAGAGACTGGAAAAGAACTTTGCACAGAAAACAGTAAACCAGTTATAAGGTTATTCTCAACAACTAAATGCAAGCACTGTGCATGGATTAAAGACACATTTGACAGTGTTGTTAGTGAATATGATAATATAGTTGCTTATCACTGGGAACTTGATACAGGGGATAACATCTTGACTGAAGAAGTTGAGACTGCTGTTCCTAAAAGAGAAGTTGAAGTGTTCAAAGAATTCAGCACTGAAAGAAAGGTACCTGTGTTCGTGTTTGGATGCGAATACGCTAGGATAGGCAATGGATATGAAAACGAAGATGACTTAGTAAAAGAAGATGGTGAGTTTAGGGCAGTAATTGCTAAACTAGTTGAAGAAGCTAAACTTAAATCTTTGATAGAAGAGTCTATTGTTTAATTCTTTTTAATTTCTATTTTTTATTCTTATTAATAATTCTAGCTAGAATTCTAAATAATAATCAAAAATAAAATAAGAATAAAAGAATAAAAAAATTACAAGTCGTTACTTGTCAGAATAGTTAATTTTGTCTGAGCAGGTGTGACTTTTGAGCTCATTGCAACAACATATTTTACATTAACTGTTTCTGCTGTTGATACCAAGTCACGATCAATTATTCCATCTAAGACAATTGCATAAATACCTGAACTTAGGCTTTTAACAGTTGTGCTTAGTTCGCTAAGAGGCACTTTTCCTAAGATGTTAAGCTTTTCATCAAGGATATATGCTCCTCTTGTTCCTATCAGGTCTTCAAGCATTGATTTGAACTTTCCTTTCTCTTCAGTACCAACCCTTACTGTCCTTGTTGCAGGAGCAGCTGGCGCTGGTCTTGAAGCAGCAGCAGGATATCTCTTGTTCTGATAAGTAGGTGCTCTTGGAATAGGCCTTTTATTATTCCTGTTGAAGTTGTTATTATGAGTTCCACTAGAAACTCTTGAGGCCTCATTCTTATCATCCTTTGAGGTAATATCTAACTTTGCCTGCTCAACAGCAACTTGTCCTCTCAAAGCTTTAAGAAGCTCTTTCTTTGTAAGCTCTTCTACTTCCTTGCCATCAGGTGCGCTTGTTACAAAGTCAATATCTGCAAGTTCAAGTAGTCCTTTAACAATAAGTTCTCCGCCACGATCACCATCAACAAATACAGTAATTGTTTTTTTCTTGCTTAATTCAATTATTGTATCTGTTATGCTTGTGCCGTTAAGAGCTATTGAATTCTTGATATTGTGTTTCAATAGATTAAGAACATCTGCTCTTCCTTCTACAAGAATGATCTCATCAGATTCGTCAATTCCAGGACCAGCAGGTAATCTATCTTTGCCATATTCCTGTATTTCCATTACTCTAACTGAGTATGTTACTTCATCTGCAATCTCTTGAGAGTCAGGAAGGACACTATCCATCAAGTCTTTTAACAATTCTTTTGCTCTTTCTACAACAAAGCTTCGCTTTGACATTCTAACGTCTTCAATATTACTTACTTTGATTTTAGCGTTGCAAGGTCCTATTCTTTGGATTATTTCTAAGGCTGCACCTACAATTGCAGTTTCTGCCTTATCTAAAGAAGAAGGTATTATAATTTCTCCTTGTGTCTTGCCTGATCTTGTATCAACATTTACTTCTATTCTGCCAATTCTACCAGATCTCTGAAGTTCTCTAAGCTCTAAATCTGCTCCTAAAAGACCTTCTGTCTGGCCAAAAATTGCACCTATTACATCTGGCTTATCTACAACACCGTCTATTGTGATTCCAGCATGAACTATATACTTTGATGATACGGGACTAATTTTACCCATTTTTCTAACCTCCGTTACAAGAAGTAGTATTATCTATTAAGTTCTAAAATGAATAAATGTGATATTATGAACATAATGATATACTCCTTCTGTCTAATTATTTTAATTGTTTTAATAATAGAACAAGTAGATTAATCTTTTACTTCAAATGTCTCTTAATTGTGGAAATTTAAAGTGATATGATAATGATAATGAACTTGTTCTATTACCTTTGTAATAATAAATTGTAGCCCGCTACACTAACCCTCAAACTCATTGCTTGGCTTTAGCCGTGCGCTCTGTTGAGAAACTCTCATGTCGGGCTATTAAAAAGAGGTATTAGTAAGTATAAAAAGGTTTGTTTTTTATATTGTTTTCAATATAGAAAATAATAAAAAATAAAGATATAGATAGATATATATAGTAAAAAAACACCCTTATTACTTATGCCTAGATTACATAAAGAGAAATTCAAGACATTGCATAATGTATTTGATAATTTCACAAATAGAGTATTATTCAAGCTTATTTCTCAGGGACATTTTAGTGGTGTTGAGAGTCCAATTTCAGTAGGCAAAGAATCAAACATATTCTCTGCACACAAGGATGATGATAGGGTTATTATCAAGATTTACAGGCTAGAAGTTTGCGATTTTGGTAAGATGTATGATTATATCAAATATGATCCAAGATATACTGGACTCAAGAATAAAAGACGTGAAGTAATACTTGCCTGGGCACAGAGAGAATACAGAAACTTATTCAAAATTAGAGAGATTGGTGTAAGAGTGCCAAAACCAATCACATTCAAGAGTAATGTATTAGTTATAGAATTTATAGGAGATACAGACCCAGCCCCTAAACTCAAAGATTTAATTCCAAAGGAAAAAAAAGAGTTTTTCGACAAGATAATTGATAATATAAAGAAGATGTATAAAGCAGGATATGTACATGCAGATTTATCTGAATTTAACATACTTAATCATAATGAAATTCCTGTTTTTATTGACTTTTCTCAATGTACACCATTAGATAATCCTAATGCAATGGACTATTTGAAAAGAGATATCCTTAATATTTGCAGATTCTTCAAGAAGCATGGCTTGAAGATAGATGTAGATGAAGTTATTAAGAAAGTTCTTAAGTGAAAAATATTGTTTTAATTTTAGGTAGAAGTTTTTATAATTATGCCTTCAGAGCATTAGATGAGCATTGATTATTATTTTTCGTTTTAAACGTTTTAATAAAAAAATGAAACTCCCTAGACTAAAGTCTAGGGTATCTTTTGACATACTCTACGCTTTTCCAAGATTCCATTCTCCTTGACTCTCTGATATGTAACGTTGAATTGT
>Ga0187833_10000289_pt1 | contig 58748 bp, 50 predicted proteins | sample ETNtaG_37_FD_167968 | JGI IMG/M metagenome (GOLD analysis project Ga0187833, IMG submission 167968) | Marine microbial and viral communities from oxygen minimum zone, Eastern Pacific Ocean - ETNP2014_SV_400_PacBio MetaG (Illumina Assembly) | ecosystem: Environmental > Aquatic > Marine > Hypoxic...
ACGTCTACCCCTATCCGCACGTGGATGAACTAATCCCGCTGATGTGTGAGGGTAATCTGTTGCCTTACCTGGACGTGCCGTTTCAGCACGCGAACTCCCGCATCCTCCGGCTGATGAAACGGCCGGCTAGCGGCGAAGATAATCTCGAGCGCATCAGCAGTTGGCGCCGCGCATGCCCTGACCTTGCGCTACGCAGTACTTTCATCGTTGGCTTTCCCGGTGAGACCGAGGCTGAGTTCAAGGAGTTGCTGGATTTTCTACAGGCAGCACAACTCGATCGGGTGGGTTGTTTTGCCTATTCACCGGTGGCGGGCGCGGCGGCGAATGCGTTGCCGGACCCGCTGCCGCTGGCCGTGCGTGAAGCGCGCTGCGAGCGGCTAATGACAGTACAGGCGGAGATATCCGCGCAGCGCCTGACTCGGCGCATCGGCAAGCGCTACACTGTTCTGGTTGACGAAGTCGCAACTTGGGGAGCTGTGGCGCGAAGCAGCGCTGAATCTCCCAGCATAGACGGCGTGGTCAGGATAGCGGATGCGCCGGATCTTGTCCCCGGCGAGTTGGTCGAGGTTGAGATCACGGGCGCCGACCAGCACGACCTCACGGCGCGCTTGGTGTCAGCGATCCCGGAACAGTAGTTGCGTGCGTGAGGGTGCCACACCTAGGGCACGTGGTTTTCTACGTGCGCGTTGGCTCGTGAGATGCGGGGCCTGCGCCAGCAATTTCAGTCTCTCGAGTGGGTAACTCCGATGGACGCCTAGCCACTTGTATTGCAACTAGCAGCGCCATAACGGTGGGCCACGGATCGTGCCTGGCAACCGGCCACTATTGACATTATCCTGTGTTTTCTGCAATAGTTTTAAATATTCCGTAAAAAAAACAGTAAAATGCAGGAAATTAGAGAATCTTTCACTCTCGCACTAGGCTTAATCAGTAGCCTGGATGTCGATCTCGCCGAGATCGTCGGCCTGTCATTGCGGGTGAGCCTAAGCGCAGTGCTGATCGCGCTGACGCTGGGGTTGCCACTCGGTGCGGCCTTAGGTATGGGCCGGTTCCGGGGTCGGCAGAGCCTGATCGTGTTCAGCAACGCGCTCATGGGTCTGCCGCCGGTAGTGGTGGGATTGTTGGTCTACCTGGTGTTGTCCCGCTCGGGGCCACTCGGCGTGTTGGGCCTGCTTTACACCCCCACGGCCATGATCATCGCCCAGACCGTGCTGATCACGCCGATCGTAGTAGCGCTGACCCGCGAGGTGATTGAGCAACTCAACCGCGAGTACGGGGAATACCTGGCCTCGTTGGCGGTGCGCCCGGCCGGGCGGGTGCGGACCTTGCTGTGGGATGCCCGCTACAGTTTGTTGACGGTGGGTCTGGCAGGTTTCGGCCGGGCCGTAGCCGAGGTCGGAGCCGTGATCGTGGTCGGCGGCAACATCGATCACCTGACCCGGGTCATGACCACGGCTATTGCCCTTGAAACTTCCAAGGGTGACTTGGCGCTGGCGCTGGCGCTTGGCATCGTGCTGATGATCCTGGCCCTGGGGATCAATGCCGCCGTGATGATGGCGCGCGCCGCAGAACCCCGCCCGCTGCCGCGGCCAGCCCATTGAACGTGAATCAAAACGCTCCGGGCGCAAACCCAGGCAAGAGCCTGTTTAGAAAACAAAAGCCTGCACGCATTGCCGGGGGTATCAGCCTGGCCCTGCTCACCCTGGTGTGGCTGGCTGGGCCGACCACGGCGGCAGAGCGCTCACTCATATTGCAGTCGACCACTTCCACGGCCAACTCTGGCCTCTACGACCACCTGCTGCCGTTGTTCCGGCAACAGGCCGGCATCACAGTGCACGTGGTTGCCGTGGGCACGGGCCAGGCGGTCCGCAATGCCATGAGCGGCGACGGTGACGTACTACTGGTACACGCCAAGTCGACCGAGGAGCAGTTCGTAGCAGACGGCTACGGCGTCGAACGCTTTGATGTCATGTACAACGACTTTGTTTTTGTCGGCCCGCCAGCCGACCCAGCTGACCTGACAGTTGCTGACAACGCTGTTGATGCCTTGTCACGAATTGCGACCAGTGGCGCGCTTTTTACCTCTCGTGGTGATGATTCGGGTACCCATAAAAAGGAGCTGTCGCTGTGGCGTCTTGCAGGTATCAACCCGTCTACGGCAAGTGGCACCTGGTATCGGGAGACCGGCTCGGGGATGGGGGCAACCCTGAATGTGGCAGTGGGGATGGGCGCTTATACAATGGCTGACCGCGCCACCTGGATCAGCTTTGCCAACAAGGGCGAATTTCGAATCCTCTTTGAAGATGATTCAGCACTATTCAATCAGTACGGGATTATCCTGGTAAATCCGGCAAGGCACTCCCACGTCAAGGCCGAGGCAGGTCAGATATTCATCGACTGGATTACCGGGATACAGGGCCAGCAAGCTATTGCCGCCTATGAACTGGGTGGCCGGCAACTGTTTTTCCCCAATGCCCGTTAGGGCCCCGGTGCTGTGGCAGGCGCCTGGATGAGGTCAGCCGTTGAAGTGTACTTTGCCGAAGCCCTGGACCTCGTAGCCGGGCAGGCTGGCGGCCTTATCGGCAAACGCGGGTGAGGCGCAAAAGTGCAAAAAGGTCTGGAGTGGCGGCTCGAACCAGGCACGACGGTCGATCAGCAGGTCGAACCGCTCACGCATGAGTGGGACAAAGGCTAGGCGGTAGCGCTCAGCCAGCGCGCGCAGGCCGAGTGCCGCATCCGCCAGACCCTCCAGCACAGCTGATGCGGCTTCGGTTTCGCTGTGGGCCGCCATAGTGAACTGCAGCCGCTTTATGTCGATTCCGGCCTGGTCCAGCAACTGCTTCAGTAGACGTTGGCTGCCGGTCTCGGGCTGGCGCGCGACCACGCGCCGGTCGGCCAGGTCCGCAACGCAGGTGATGCTGTGACTCTGGTCCGGTTGCAAGATCAGGCCGCGCTCACGCCAACAGAACTCTATCAGTACGACTGCCTGGCCGGTGAACTGGCTGCTGATCGCGCCAACGTTCCACTGGTCATCTCCGGGCTCGAACAGGTGCAAAGCACTGGCGATACCCTTGGCATTAGCGAAGCGCTCCAGCCCGTCCAGGCTGCCGCCGAAGTTACTGGCGATGGCACAGTCCGACTCCTTAAGAGCCCATTCGAGCAACGGGTCGTGGCTGCCGAGAAACACTTCCGGGAGGTTCTGCGCGGAGGGTGTGCCGGTGGGGCCGGTCTGGCTGGATTCGAGCCAGGCTTCGATGGTCGCGCGGGCAAACAGCAATTTACCGGTGGCCCGGGTGCAGGGTACGGTGCCGCTGGCGACCAGGTCATAGACCTTGCGCTCTTTGATCCGCAGCAACTCGGCCAGTTCGCGGGTGGTGAGGTAGTCGGACAGGGCAGTGCTCATGATGCGGTAAAGGCGCGCAGACGACCGCAGCCAATTATGCCCCATACCGGTTGCACGGTTCTGGCGGTGGCACCGGCAACAGGGCATGGCTGGGTCCGTCGCTGCCGACAGTGTGGTTGCGGTGACAGCCATGGTGAAAATACAGTACCGGCAGTACACTGCATCCTGCTGTGGGCGGTGGCGAGCCCCAACTGCTGCCAGCGAGCTGGCTCGCTGAGGCATTTTTCCGGTTACGGGCTTTTTCGATCATGAACAGAGTATGAACCAGGGCAAGTGGAGAACCCGCCGCCGCCTGCTGCGGCTGAGAAAACGACGGTCGATCAATTTCGAGCGCTACAACCCGCAGCTGTCCCTGCCGTTTCCGACCTCACTGCACGCTGAGCCCGATCAGGTTTTCCGGTCCCGGCGCGGCCGGTGAGACCGAGCAGTAGTAGCGGGAGCCAGCAGTGCCGCCCGTGCTGATCACGTGGGTCCAGTTTGTCGGCTGCCTTGCCGTGATCGGGGTCGCCGGTGTCCAGCTCTCGCGCTACGGTGATGCCATCGCTGACAAGACCGGCCTGGGTGGTACCTGGGTTGGCGTCATGATGCTCGGTACAGTGACCTCTTTACCTGAGCTTGTTACCGGTGTGAGTTCGGTAACTGTTGCTGGGGTTCCAGAGATCGCCGTTGGTGACGTGCTTGGTAGTTGCGCGTTCAACCTGCTTTTGCTCGTGATGCTTGATCTTTTTTACCGGCAGGAGTCGGTGTATACACGGGCCAGCCACGGCCATGTCCTCGGTGGCGGCTTCGGCGTAATCCTGCTCGGCGTAGTCGGGTTCGCCCTGCTGTGGTCCGCTCTGGGCGGAGTCCCGGTACTGGCGCACGTCGGTATCTATACCCCCGCTATATTCCTGCTCTACGCCATCGCCCTGCGGACAGTTTTTCTCTACTCGCAACGAACTCTCGCAGAGTATGCCGGGGAGGAGCCGGACAGGTACCCGCAGTTGTCGCTGTCGCAGACCCTCTGGCGCTACCTCGGGGCCGCATTGTTCGTGGTCGGGGCTGCTGTGTGGCTGCCGTTCATCGGCGAGCGACTGGCAGCGACGATGGGCTGGCACCAGAGTTTCGTTGGCACGTTGTTCGTCGCCTTCGTTACCTCGGTACCCGAACTGGTAGTCACCTTTGCGGCCATGAAATTGGGCGCGCTGGACATGGCACTGGGCAACCTGGTCGGTAGCAACCTGTTCAACATCATGATATTGGGGGTTGATGATCTGTTCTACACCACGGGCCCACTGTTGGCCCACGTCTCGATCGTCCATACAGCCACCGCACTCACGGCCATGGCCATGACCGGTATCGCCATCGTAGCTTTGTTGTACCACCCCAGGAAGCGGGTGTTGCACACCGTTGGTTGGGCAAGCGTCCTGCTGGCGGCGGTGTTTCTGCTCAACGCCTGGGTACTGTACCGCTTCGGCTAGTGCGAGCACTTGCCACCCCGCGTTGACCCCAATTCTGCGCGAACTTGAGTCTTAGGCGCAGCTCGGCTAGTGGTTCGATATAATCGCGCCCCTTTTCGGGGCACCCCCCAAGTGTGCATGCAAAACTACCCGAGCGAAGTCCAACGCCGGCGCACCTTTGCCATCATCTCCCATCCGGATGCTGGCAAGACCACGCTGACCGAGAAGTTCCTGCACTATGGCGGCGCTATCCAGGCGGCTGGGACCGTGCGGGCTCGAAAAACAGGCCGTTACGCCACGTCCGACTGGATGGAGTTGGAAAAGGAGCGCGGTATCTCGGTGACCTCTTCGGTGATGCAGTTCGAGTACCGCGGTTACATTATCAACCTGTTGGACACGCCCGGACACGCCGATTTCTCTGAAGATACCTACCGCACGCTGACCGCGGTGGATTCGGCGCTTATGGTCATTGACGCAGCCAAGGGTGTGGAGGAGCGGACCATCAAACTAATGGACGTTTGCCGTTTGCGTGACACGCCGATTATGACTTTCGTCAACAAGATGGACCGTGAAGGTCGCGATCCAGTGGAACTGCTGGACGAGGTCGAGTCCGTTCTCAAGATTCGCTGTGCACCGATGACCTGGCCGGTCGGAGCCGGCCGGCACTTTCGAGGGGTGTATCGGCTGGTAGATGATAGTGTCCGATTGTTTGCCCGCGCTGGTGCGGCTCCCAGCCCAGCCCGGATTATCGACGGCCTGCAGAGTCTGGAGTTGGACCAGGCTATTGGTACTGACGCCAAAGCACTGCGCGAAGAGATCGAGTTGTTACAAGGGGCAAGTCATCCGTTCGACGGTGCCCAGTACCTTGCCGGTACGCAGACCCCGGTATTTTTCGGCTCGGCCCTCAACCACGAGGGCACTGACGAGTTAATCGACGCTTTCGTCGGCTCTGCACCACAGCCAGGGCCGCGTATGGCCGAGTCGCGGGTGGTAGAGGCCAGCGAGAAAAAATTTACCGGTTTCGTGTTCAAGATACAGGCCAACATGAACCCCGCGCATCACGACCGGATCGCGTTCATGCGTATCAGTTCAGGGAGCTACCGCAAAGGCATGCGCCTGCGGCACGTGCGGGTTGGGCGCACCCTGCAGGTACATAACGCCATCACCTTTCTTGCCTCCAAGCGGGTGGCGGCCGATGTGGCTGTGGCAGGCGATATTATTGGCCTGCACAACCATGGCACCATCCAGATTGGCGACACCTTTTCCGAAGGCGAAGACCTCAAGTTTTTGGGTATTCCAAGCTTTGCGCCGGAGCTTTTTCGGCGGGTACGCTTGGCTGATCCGCTGCGGACCAAGGCGCTAAACAAGGGGTTGGACCAATTGAGTGAGGAAGGGGCAACCCAGGTATTCCGGCCACTGCAGAGCAATGACCTTATCCTCGGGGCGGTCGGCGTCCTCCAGTTTGAGGTGGTGGCCCACCGGCTGCGCCACGAATATGGAGTGGACTGCACCTTCGAGCCGGCGCCAATTGTGACTGCCAGGTGGGTGGACGGTGACGATCTACCTAAGCTAGATGAATTTAAGAGGAAATCGGCACAGAATCTGGCCTTGGATGGGGCCGGAGCACTGGCCTATATTGCCCCGAATGCGGCCAACCTGCGACTGGTCCAGGAACGTTGGCCGGACCTGCGATTTCACGTCACCCGTGAACTTTAACATTCGAGGTTGGTCAAATCGGAAAGTAATAATAGAGGTGAAAAATTGCCCAGGATGTTAAGTCATTGATCCATAAACTATTGAATATCAATTGATTATTCTTTAAACTAATAATGTTGCACTGCACAAATTAATCTGTTATTGTGCGTCGCAGCAAATCAGGAATCGACTAATGGCTATACCCCGGCTGGGTAGAAGATTGATGCACAAAGTGCTGCCGCTCGCGGCGCTTGCAGCACTGGCGTTTATTCTGCTACCGGTGCAGCAGGGTGCGGCCTACACCGAACTCGAGGTGGGTTGCCTTGCCCTCAACATTTATTACGAGGCGCGCGGCGAGTCGCGCAGCGGGCAACTGGCAGTTGCCTCAGTGACCCTCAACCGGGTGCGCAGCACACGGTATCCCGATAACGTTTGTGCCGTGGTCTGGCAGCCCCGACAATTCAGTTGGACCGCGATGTCTATTCGTCAACAGCCGCGCCATGAAGCGGCTTGGCGCTCGGCGCTGGTCCTGGCGACTGAGGCCTACCGCGATCCTGCCGGTCTGCCTCTCAAGGGGGTTACCCATTTCCATGCCCGCGAGGTCCGACCATACTGGGTCAGCCACCTGCGGCTGGTTGACGAAATCGGCAACCACTTGTTTTACGCTTCTTAAGATCCTCGTTTACTCACCCTTTACCACGACTTAGACTTGTAATTCGGATTTTCCCAGTCCTTAACCCGTCCCGGTTTCAGAACCGCTAACAAAGGAGATACCAGACCATGAAATCCAAGAAAGTTACACTCACCACTGCCGCCGCAGTCCTGGCCGGCATTTTGCTGACCAGCACCAGCGCCTACGCCCTGGACGGTGCGGCCCTGTACCAGGCCAAGACCTGCTTCGCCTGCCATGGTGTGGATGCCAAGACCCCGATCATGCCCGCCTATCCCAAGCTGTCTGGCCAGAGCGCGGTCTACGCGCTGCAGCAGATGAAGGACATCAAGAGCGGGGCCCGCGCCAACGGCATGTCGGCGGCCATGAAAGCGGTCATGCAAATGGTCTCCGATGAGGAGATGGAGGCCATCGCCCAGTGGCTGGAAGGCCTGAACTAACACCCGCTGCCGGCTCGGCACGCTAACAGGAAAAACCGGGCCTCCGCCCGGTTTTTTCTTGCCCGGAAAAATTACTTTTGCATTTTAATGGCTGCGCGAGCAGGCCAGGAATCTGTCGATCAGGATGCCGTCGAAATCGAACATGATGCCCTATAAGGTCACTGTTTGTTGGTGTCTCCCACCTCGGGTGTGCCAGTCTAGTCCAGCAGTGTCACCATGGCTTTGAGTAGGTGCCAGGGCGTTGTTGCCCAGACGACGTGCTGCAGTGGGTTGGCGTTGAAGGTGTCACCGTTCACGAGACCTGGTCCAGCATCTCGTCGCCGGCAGTTGCCGTAGTTGCCCGCCCGGTACCCTCGGGCAGCCATTGGGTGGGTGGCTGGCTCGCGCCCAGCGCAACAAAGTCGAACAGGTTCCGGTCGGCCAACTGACTGGGTGCCACCCGAGTCAGGCTGCGAAAGATGGTTGCGACCCGTCCGGGGTGTTCTTTTTCCCAGTGGCTAAGCATCTGCTTGATGGTTTGACGTTGCAATTGGTCCTGCGAACCGCACAAGCCGCAGGGGATGACGGGAAACTCCTGCAGCGCGGCGTAACGGCTGATGTCAGCCTCGCTGCAGTAGGCCAGTGGCCGGATCACCACGTTGTGGCCGTCATCGCTCAGCAACTTGGGTGGCATAGCCTTGAGTTGGCCACTGTAGAACAGGTTTAAAAATAGCGTTTCGACTATGTCGTCCCGGTGGTGACCGAGCGCGATGCGGGTGATGCCGGTCTCGCGCGCGAAGCGGTAGAGGATGCCCCGGCGCAGACGCGAACACAGCGAGCACATGGTCCTGCCTTCGGGGATCACCCGCTTAACGATGCTGTAGGTATCCTCACTGATGATCTGGAAGGGGATGCCGGTATCAGTAAGGTAGTCTCGCAGTTGGGCCACGGGAAAACCTGGTTGGCACTGGTCCAGGTGAACGGCGGTTAGCGAGAACGACACCGGTGCCCGTTGCCGTAGGCGCTCGAGAATGTCGAGTAGTGCAAAGGAGTCCTTGCCGCCGGAGACGCAGACCATTACCCGGTCGCCGTTCTCGATCATCTGAAAGTCCGTTATGGCCCGGCCTGTCTCGCGCCGCAGGCGCTTGCGCAATTTGTGGCCCTCGCGCGGTGTTTTATCGCCTTTATTGCTCATCGCAGGGTGGTTCTCAAGGGTGCCAGGGGAGGTTTGATTCTCAGCAAGTGGGCCGCGAGCGGTATTTGCGGTATCTTAACGTTGGGCTCCAGCCACGCGACACCTGCCGCACAAAATTTACGGATACGCAACAGCCGATTTTGAAACTGCTCAAACGCCTTATTCTATCGGCTGTCTCCGCCTTGCTTGTGCTGTTGCTGGTGGCGGTGCTGGCATTGCAGTACCTGGACTGGAACCGGTACCGCACCAGCCTGGCCCACTGGGCCACCACCGCTCTTGGCCGTAGTGTCGCCATAGAAAACCACCTGGCCTTCCAGCTGTGGCCGGTCATGCGCCTGCAGCTGGGTGGCTTGCGCCTGGGCAGCCCGGACGGGTTCGCGGCCGACCTGCTCAAGGCCGAAATGATCACAGTCGAGATCGAACCGCTGGCCCTGCTTAGCGGTACGGTGGTGGTTAATCATCTGGCGCTAAAGCGGCCCGTTCTGCACCTGGAAACGGATTCCGAGGGTCGGTCCAACTGGCATTTCAGGCAGTGGGAACAGCGCCCCGTATACGCCCGCCCGCTACCCCCCATTGTCGTGCGCGAGACTGTCCTGGCCGAAGGCCAGATCCTCTATCAGCCCCGCAACCGCCGCTACCGGCACGCTCTGAGCCTGAGTCAAATGACGTTCACCCTACCCGAGGGGGTGAGCGACGGCCGGCTCGATGTCATTGGCGCGCTCAACGACAGTGACTTGGTTTTGAAAGGCAGTTTGCGGGCAGTAACTGATAGCGATGTAAAAGCGGTGCTGGATTTCCAACTTGGTTCGGTGGCCGGTACCGTGGACGGGGTGGTGCGTGAGGTCATGTCCGGGGGTAACGCCGACATGCAGTTGCACCTTGAGACAGTAGATTTGCGGACGGTGGCAAAACTGGTTGTGCCGCACCTGTCTTCTCGCATGGCCACGCTGTTGGCAGGAAAGGCCAACCTGACAGGCCGCATCCGCGGCCGGCCAGAACGCGACCTGCGGGTCGAGGCAGTAGATGTCGAGATGCAATCGCCACTCATTAGGCTTACGGCCTCGGGTTCGGTCAGCCTTGTTCGGCCCACCCGCCGGGCGACTCGGTCAGCTGCACAGTTCCAGGTCCTGGTAGAAACAGATCGCCTGAGTGAGGTGGTGAACCTATACCGGGGTAGGCTGCCCTTCGATGGTGAGGCCCAAGCCACCGGTATGTTGACCGGCAGGTTGGGTAACTACCGGATCGATGGAATCGAGCTGAAAGCGCACAGCGGCTTGGCTGAACTCGCGGCGACAGGAAGTCTGGAGCGGTTGGGTTCGCCCGGTGGACCCTGGCTGGATCTTGCAGCAACGGCACGTTCGGTTACTGTCGACCAGCTGGCTGCGGCGTACGGGTTGAACCTGCCCGTGCCCGGCAATGCAACAGCCACAGGGCAAGTGACCGGTAGCCGCGGGGATTACCGGTTGGATGATCTTGCCTTGGTGATCGACACAGCGGATGCGCGTTTAACCGCCAGCGGCAGCATCCAGCCACTGGGTAGGCAGGCCCGCTACGACCTGCCCTTCAGTGCCAATAGCGCAGACCTCGCGGCACTGACTGCGCGTTTCGGCCTGGAATTACCCCTACAGGCACAAGCTACGGCTACCGGCAAACTGACTGGACCGCGGGGAGATCTGCAGGCTGCCGACCTGGTAGTGGCTGTCGTGTCGAAAGACCTGCAACTCAAAGCGAATGGCAATATTCATCCACTGGGCCGGCAGGCCCGCTACGACCTGCCCTTCAGTGCCAATAGCGCAGACCTCGCGGCACTGACTGCGCGTTTCGGCCTGGAATTACCCCTACAGGCACAAGCTACGGTTAGTGGCAAACTAAGCGGTACGCGCGGCCAGTTGCAACTTGCCGACCTGGCGGTGAATGCAGCCAGTGCGCAGGCAAACCTTGAGCTGACCGGAGAGATCGGTCCGCTGGGCGAGGAAGTCGAATTGGGTCTTGTGGCCAAGGCCCGCGTTTCCGATCTGGCGGCGCTTGGCCCGGTGCTCGGACTGCCGCTCGACATCTTGCACGATATTTCTGCTGAGGGAACGGCCCGTGTGTTTGGCTCGATAGATGAGATAGGCCTCGATGTCAACAGGGGCCGTCTTAACGGCGGCGGTGTCTCGGGTCGCTTTACCGCCAGCCTGCCCAGCATAGGGCAAGTCCGTCGATCCAGTTTCTCGCTCGATGCCAAGATCGACAATATCGCCCGGTTTGCCTCGTGGCTCCATACCAACCCCGACTATCACGGTCACGCGGGGATAAGCCTCAGCCTGGTGGGTGAACCCTCCGGCAAGTTGCCCTTCGAGGTGCGGGCCAAAGCGCAAAGTGAAGCCTTTAGCCTGTTGCTCAATGGACAGTTGGATGGTCTGGCAAAGGGCGCTGGCTTTGATTTTCACGGGGACTTCGAAAGGGTCGATACAGCGCAACTTTCGAAGTTGCTGGGGCAGAAGCTGCCGGATATGTCTGAGGTTGCAATCAGCGCGGCACTGCACCGTCCGCCCGGCCCCAACCAACTCCTGAGCGGTGAGATCGAGGCCAGATCTGGTGGTTTGCAGGCGGTATTGGCGGCTACTTTTGCCTGGCCGCCACACCCGGGAACCGAGGTAAATGCGCGCTTATCTGCCGATTCGCTGACCAGTCTCTCGGCACTGTTGCCAGTTGAGTTCGCCGACGTGGGACCCTTGCAACTTAACGGCACGCTCTCGGGACAAGACGACAGCTGGGAGTTATCTCACTTTGACTTAACGATCGCCGACAAGGATAGTGAGCACTACAGTGAGCTCTCTGGGTCAGCATCCTGTATTGCGCCCACTTGGACAGGCTGTATTCTGCTTGCTGGTCCTGCGGAGCGCCCAAGCTGGCGCGGCGATTTGACTGCAGAGCGGCTCGATTTTGCGGCGATCTTTCCGGCACCGCCGGAAGATCAAGCCGCAGGCACCGCGAGGCTTCTTCCCGGGGACCGGATATTCAGTGATGTGCCATTGCCTCTTGGTTGGGTCGAGCAGATAAACCTCGATGTGCAATTAAAGGCCGAGCAGTTGATCACGCGAAAGCTGGAAGCTGGACGGTTGAGCGCAAGCGTGAAGACCCTTGACGGCGTGCTCACCATCGAAGCGGACTCGGGCCAGTTGTCCGGAGGCACCTTCAATACGGCTATCACAGTCGATACCACTGCTGAGCGCCCCGAAGCCGAATTTGACTTTAACATTGCTGGGTTAAAGGTCGAAGAGTTGCCCGAACTGCGGGGAAAAGACCTGCCCATCCGCGGCCAGGTGACTGTCGGCATTGAGTTATCTGGCAAGGGCATCTCCCCGCACGAGATGCTTGCCTCCGCCAATGGCTCGGCTTACCTGTCGGCCAACAAAGCGTATATGCCTGCGAGTAACATGGATATTTTCACCCGGTCGATTCTCATTCAGACACTAAATATCATTAATCGGATAAACATCATTAAATCGTTTTCGGAAAAAAGGGAGTACTACGATCTCGAGTGCGGCCTGATCGGCTTTCGGATACTGGATGGGGAAGCGCTTTCACACGACAGTATTGCATTCGTGACCAGGGAGGTCACGTACCTGGTGCGCGGCGGGTTTCGATTCGATGACGAGAGCATTCTGTTTGCGGTCAAGCCAAAAGCCCGGCGTGGCCTTGGTCTGTCCTTTGCCACGCTGACGAACTTTCGCGGCGTTGGTGGCACCCTGTCCCAGCCCAAACCAGTACCCGACCCCGAGACACTTTTCATGACTGGGCTGACCTGGGCGGCGGCGGTAGCGATCACCCCCTGGGCGATCCTGGCAAAGGGCCTGTTTGACTTAGGCAAGGCTAACGAGGAGGTCTGCGTACAGGCTCGGGAGAATTACCAGCAGTTCCTGGAGGAGAACGTCGATATGATCAAGGGCGAGTTGATACAAAAAAAGATCGAGGCGGAGTCGGGTTCTGCCAGGGATTAATCCTGCACAAACCGCCGCTGTCAGCCCGCTACCAAGGAATTGGTCAGCATGCCGATGCCGTCGATCTCGCAAGCGACGGTGTCGCCAGGGCGCAAGAACTCGGGTGGTTCGCGGGTAAAGCCGACCCCGCTTGGGGTGCCGGTGGCGATGATGTCGCCGGGCTGCAGGGTCATGCCCCGGGACAGCCGGGCGATGATGGTGGCCACATCAAAGACCATGTGCTGGGTGTTGGAGTTCTGCTTGATTTCGCCGTTTACCCGGCAGCGCAGATTTAAGTTCTGTGGATCGGAGATCTCATCCCGAGTCACCAGCCACGGACCCATCGGGCAACTGCCGTCCAGACTTTTTCCAAGAAAAAACTGCTGGTGGCGGACCTGCAAGTCGCGCGCCGACAGGTCATTGATCACCGTGTAGCCAAAAACATGATCCAGGGCATCTGGCTCGCGGATGGCGCGCCCGCCGGAGCCGATCACGACAGCCAGTTCCACCTCCCAATCCAGTTCGCTGGTGATGTCCGGGTGGCAGGGAACCTGTGCACCCGGACCGACCACGCTGGTGGTATTTTTCGTGAAGACGACCGGATGTTCCGGTATGGCCCGAGCATCCACGGTAGATCCGGCAGTTTCCTGTACATGCTCGACATAGTTGAAGCCAAGGCACATGATGTTGCGTGCCGGCTGTGGGATGGGCGCGAGCAGGCGCACATGGTCAACGGGCAAAGGTTGCGCCACTTGTGCCGCTGTAAAAAAGCGGGCAAGCGCCGACTCACCACCGGCAATGAGTTCGAGCATCGTCGCTGGTGTACCGGCGGCGGGGTCCGGGGACAGCAGGGTGTTGTTGTCGACGACGCCGATACGGACTGTATTCCGGTAGGCGAAAGTGGCGAGTCTCATCGTTTATTCGTTGCCCGATGCTAGAATCGATTGGTACTTCCGGAGTGTTGTCATCCTAACAGAATCCCTCAGGCGGCTTGGGTTGCTGCGGCTCATGTTGGCAGCCATGATCCTCATGCTCGCCGCCATGGCGCCGCTGGCACTGGCGCGGACCAGTTACGCAGGCTGGGCGTTCGCGACCACGGTAGTGGCCCCGGCACTTGCACCCATCTTTTTTTTCGTGGTCCTTTTGGACATGCTGATGTGCGGCATCTTCCTTGCCAGTGCCGCAGGGGCTGAACGCCAGCGCTTCCGCTTCATCATCTGGGTGGAGCTCGTGCTGTGGGTGATCCTGACGGTTGCCTGGCTGCCGCTGATACTGCAGTTGCTGAATACAGATTGATGTCCGACTCCGGCGGGACCCGGCCGCTCAACTGGGCCGGCAGCACTCACGGATGAAGCGGGCGGTCATAAGGTCCAGGTGCCCGCCGCCGCCGTTCTTGAATAAGGTAATTTCGTCTGGCCCGGCGCGGCCCGGCGCACCGCCGCACAACTGGTAAAGGTCGGCGACGACGTCATCCGCGGAGATGACGCCGGTGGCGATAGGAATCAGCAACTCGCCAATCTCACCGATGGTGGTCTTTCTTGAGTCAACGAACAGCCGTGCCCGGCGCAGGGCTTCGTCATCGGCTTCGCGCATGTCGGCACGAAACGCGCCCACCAGGTCGAGGTGGGTGCCCTTGCGCAGCCACTCGCCACGGATGATGGGCTGCACGGCCATGGTGGCACAACTGACCAGGTCGGCATTGCCAACAGCGTTTTCTAACTCGTCGACTGGCGCGATGTTATAGCGGGTCTGTAATGCGTCGACCAGTGCATCGCGCCGGGCCGGGCTGCGGTTCCATACTCGAACCTCGTCGATGGTTGGGTGGGCCGCACAATGCGCCTCGATCAGGTAGGGCGCCATGGCACCGGCACCGACCAGCAACAGGCGCCGGCAGCCGTCACGGGCGAGCAGGCGCGAGCCCAGGGCCGAGTCGGCGGCGGTCTTGAGATAAGTTAACGCGGTGCCGTCTATGGACAGCAGTGGTACCCCGGTGGCGCCATCAAATAACACGTAAGCGGCATGTATGGCCGGCAACTCCGGTGCCGGGTTGCCCGGAAAGATGGTCGCCATCTTGACGCCCAGGGCCTCGCCCTGCTGCCAGGCAGCGCGAACCAGACAGTAATCCTTACCGGCACTACCGTCCTGCTCGAGTAGCATGTCCTTGAGGCTGGCCGGCGTTTCCCGGTGCATCTGCGCCAGGGCCTCGACCAGCGGGCCGAAGCGCACGGTAGCCAGGATCTCGTCCGCACTAAGGTGAAAGCTGTCAGTTGCCTCGGCCATGATTTTCCCACTGCTTGCGAGCCGTGGTAGTTTAGCGCCATGGCGCAAATGGGCCGCCGGGGGCCGGTCACAGGCAGAGGAGGGCAGGTGCCGATTCATTTCAGCGAGCAGGAACTGGCCAAGCGTCGGGCGCGGCTCAACGCGGCACTCGCTGCAGCACAACTCGAGGGCGCGTTGCTGTTTCGCCAGGAGACCTTGTATTACCTGACCGGGTACGACACTTTTGGTTTCTGCTTCTTCCAGTGCCTGGCGCTGGGCCCGGATGATCAACTGGCGCTGCTGACCCGTGCGCCCGACCTGCGCCAGGCCCGGCACACCTCGATGATAGAGGATATTCGCATCTGGACCGACGATGCGGGCGCATCTCCGGCCGTGCAGCTGCGCGATCTGCTCGATACTCTGGGCTGGCGCGGCCGGCGCCTTGGCATAGAGTTGGACAGTTACGGGCTGACTGCCCGCAACTGGGATCGGCTGCGCCAGGCACTTACCGGATTCTGCCAACTGAGTGATATCTCGGAGACGACCTCGCGCCTGCGCATGGTGAAAAGCCCGGCCGAGATGCTATACGTAACCCGGGCGGCAGCGTTGGCCGATGATGCTCTGGACCAGGCCATCGATGCTACCGCGGCTGGGGTGAACGAGGGCGAGATCCTCGCCCGCATGCAAGCCGCCGTGTTCCGCGGCGGCGGTGACTACCCGGGCAACGAGTTCATCATCGGCTCAGGTGCCGATGCACTGCTGTGCCGCCACAAGAGTGGCCGGGAGGTGCTGGATGTGAATGACCAACTGACCCTGGAGTTTGCCGGGGTCTACCGGCATTACCATGCTTGCCTGATGCGTACCTTGGTGATCGGTGAGTGCTCTTCCCAGCAGTTGGATATGCACCAGGCCTGTGTCGAGGCCATGGGCGCATGCCTGGAGGTGCTGCAGCCTGGCCGGGTGATGGGGGATGTGTTCGACGCCCACGCCCGGGTCATGGATGCCGCGGGTATGGCGGCGCATCGGCTGAACGCCTGCGGCTACAGTCTGGGCGCCACCTTTACGCCCACCTGGATGGACTATCCGATGTTCTTTCACGACAACCCTGAGCCTGTGGTGCCGGGGATGGTGCTCTTTCTGCATATGATCCTGATGAATAGCGAGCAGGAGTTGGCCATGACGCTGGGTCAGAGTGTGCGGGTGACCGAGCACGGGCCGACACCGCTCAGCCGCCACGGCCTGGAACTGATACGGCGCTGAGCTGCAGGCAGGAGGCTGGCGCCGGGCAAGGCGGATTGTATTACGAGTAGATCTCAGAAAAAGTGGGCACCGGCGAGGTCGTGAGTGCGCTCAGAACTGGCGCTTTCCCGCTACCCTGCCGGCGGTCCAGACGGCCAGCATTTGCGTTGTTCCCAGCGGTGGGTTGTGGGGCTACAATGCCGCCGACTGCAGGTATTGGTGGTGGTCTGACACAATGCAGATCTTGCCCGCGGGGGGAGGTGCGATGACGGCCAGGGCCAGTCGACAGGGTGGTAGAGTGGTGCGGCACGCACTGAGGGCAGCACCCATCCCGGCACACGAGAGGGCGGTACGCCCGGGCTTCGTCGGGGGCCGCTACCGGCCGCTGGCCGCGGTCGACGTCGAGCACATTCACCAGGCGACACTCGAGACCCTGGCAACCATCGGTCTGGCCGATGCGCCGCCCTCGTGCAGCCAACTCGTGACCGGTGCTGGCGGCACGGTAACTGGTGACGGGCGGCTGCTGTTCCCGCGTGCACTGGTCGAGGACACGGTTGCCCTTGCCGCCCGGAACATCGTCCTACATGGTCAGGATCCCCGCCACGACATGGAGTTGAGTGGTAGCCGCACCTACTTCGGTACTGCCGGAGCGGCAGTTCACGTGGTCGACACGGTCAACGGCGAATATCGTGATTCCACCATACAGGATCTGTACGCCGCCGCTCGTATCGTCGAGGTAATGGAGCACATCCATTTTTTTCAGCGGCCGTTAATCGTGCGCGATATCGAGGACCCGCGCGAGATGGACCTCAATACTTGTTATGCAGCTGTGGCCGGTACCAGCAAGCACGTGGGAACCAGTTTTGTCGACCCAGCCCACGCTGATGAGGTTATCGACATGCTGGAGTTAATCGCCGGCGGTGAAACCAACTGGCGGGCACGGCCGTTTGTCAGTTGCTCGTGTTGTTTCGTGGTCCCGCCGCTGCGCTTTGCCGAGGATGCATGCCGTGTGCTGGAGACTTGTGTCCGGCGCGGTATGCCTATACTGCTGCTGGCAGCGGGCCAGGCTGGGGCTACCAGCCCGGCGGCACTCGCTGGTGCAGTTGTGCAGGAGATGGCCGAAGTGCTGGCCGGCCTGGTCTACGTCAACCTGATACAGCCCGGTCACCCGTGCGTTCTTGGCCCATGGCCGTTCGTCTCTGACCTGCGCACCGGTGCCATGAGTGGTGGCAGTGGTGAGCAAGCAGAGTTGATGGCGGCCTGCGGGCAAATGGGGCACTTCTACGGGCTGCCCACCGGTATCGGTGCCGGCATGGCTGATGCCAAGTTGCCAGATGCCCAGTCTGGCTACGAGAAGGCCTACACTAACGTGCTGGCTGGCCACAGCGGGGCCAACCTGATCTACGAGTCGGCCGGCATGCAGGCGAGCCTGCTGGGTTGTTGCCTCGAGGGCCTGGTTGTCGACAACGACATGCTGGGCGCCATCAACCGTACCATCCGCGGCATCGAGGTGAACGAGCAGACTCTGTCATTGCAAACCATGTGGGAGGTGTGTATCGATGGGCCCGGTCATTTCCTCGACCACGATCAGACCATGTCACTGATGCAGCGCGACTATGTCTATCCCGAGGTGGGCGATCGCTCAAGCCCCAAGGAATGGAATGAGAAAGGTCGGCCGAACCTGCTTGAGGTCGCCAGGCAGCGGGTGGCACAGATTCTCGCTGCGCCGCGACCCGAGCATATTGCACCGGCACTGGATGAGTCCATCAGGAGGCGTTTTCCGGTGCGTTTGCCAGCCGAGGTCATGGGCGTTTCGGCTCCAACCTAATCTGACAGGGTAGGGGCGACTCGTAAGCGGCCACCCGTTACTACGGCGCCAACCGTTCAATCTGCCACTCGTCGTGGTGATTGCGGCGGTAGAGGAAGCGATCATGCAGTCGGTCGTGCTGCCCTTGCCAGAACTCGAAGGTTTCGGGCACCAGGCGATAACCACCCCAGAACGAGGGTAGCGGCACGTCGCCCTGCGCAAACTTGTGTTTCATTTCCGCTAACTTAGTCTCGAGCAGGGTGCGCGAGGAGATGACGTTGCTTTGACTAGAGGTCCAGGCGCCGAGTTGGCTGCCGCGGCTGCGGGTGACAAAATACTTGAGCGACTCGGCAGTAGGAATGCGCCTCACCTTGCCACTGATGATTACCTGCCGGCCCAAACGAATCCAGGGAAACAACATTGATGCGCACGGGTTCTCCGCCAATTCCTGCGCCTTGCGGCTGGCGTAGTTGGTGAAAAAGACAAATCCTTTGTGGTCGTAGAGTTTGAGCAGCACAGTGCGTACTGATGGCTGGCCGTTGCTGGCGGCGGTTGCGAGGCTGCAGGCATTGGGTGCGGCCGGATCCTCGGCGCTAGTCTCGGCCAACCAGCATTCGAATTGCAGGACTGGATCGGGCAGCAGGCTCGCGCGCGTGAGCGGTTCGCGTGCGAAATCCTCACGTATCCCTTCGGGTAACTTCATACGACACTCTCCAGGGGTGCGGTCAGTCGATCATCACCGTTTTGCCCGCACGGGTGACCGGCTGACCGTAACTCCAAATGTCGACGTCGTAGCCTTGCTCGCGCAGGCGCTCGGCGAAATCAGAGAGGTAACGCTGGAAGCTGGGCTGCATCTGGTAGGCCTGCTCCAGTACGTAGCGAAAGATGCCCTGGGTGTGGAAAGTTTTGAATGCGGCCTCGAGGCGTATCACTTCCTGGCCGTCCGCATCAAAGAAGACTACGGTGGGGGCGAAGTTGACGGCGAGTTCTCGGGCCCAGGTTCGGGCCGTGGTAGCCCGACCGTCCGGTGTGGTCACTGGAGTATCGGACCACAGATCCAGTTGCACCGCCCGCATTTTCTCGATCTGGGCGCGCACGATGGGCTGGGTCAGCACTTTCTGATGCAGGGTGTCGCACTGGCGGCAGCGAGCCTGCTCAAAAAACACCGCCAATGGTCGGCCGCTGCGGGTATTCAGGTCGAATGGTGGCGGTGCAAAGAATTTCTCATTGTGCAGCGTGCCGCTTTCGGTACCCGCCCCATGTAGGGCTAGGAATTCATTGAAACTCGAGGTCATCTCGGCACGGCTGTAGACGTACTCGAGGGCCGCGCGGAACGCGTCCGGGGGGAGGTAGCCGTTCAGGCGCAGCACGACATTGCGGCCCTCGCCAAAAAAAAGCAGGGTCGGGGTGTATTGCACTTTGAGAGCCGCTGCCAGCGTTTTCTCGGTGAAGGATCGACCTCCGACCTGCACCACCTCGCGGTCACCCCACATGTTGATGGCGACAAGGTCGAAGTGCTCCTGCATGGTGCCGGCGATGTCCCGCTGGGCGAAGTTGTGTTCGACCAATGCATTGCAGTAGGGGCAGCCGGTCTGCCAGAAATACAGTACCAGGCGCCGGCCCGCAGCCGTGGACTCGGCTATATCTTCCTCAAAGTCGAGGAAGCTCTGCTTAAACCAGTCCGGGTGGATGGTCTCGATGTCGCCGCGAAACTCCCCCAGCGGTAGTTCGGTGGCAGTGGCCGGGGCGATTGCAACCAGCAACCAGGCGATTGACACGCCAAGCCACACCGTGAGTGGGCGCCGGGTGCGTGGTTGCATGATTTGCATATCTCTGGCCGTGACCTTGACTGGGCCGCAGCCGCCAGCCGCCTCAATCCAATGGTACCGGGAAATCCGCAATTATCTTGCGCCAATGCGCAGGCCCCGTTTGATGCACTGACTCGCCGGCACTATCCACCGCCACTGTGACTGGCATGTCTTCCACCTCGAACTCGTAGATAGCCTCCATACCCAGGTCCTCGAAAGCAACTACCCGGGCCGACTTGATGGCTTTAGATACCAGGTAGGCGGCGCCGCCCACTGCGACCAGATAAACACTGGTGTGCTTGCGGATCGCCTCGATCGCGGCGGGGCCGCGTTCGGCCTTGCCAATCATGCCGAGAAGGCCGGTTTTTGCCAGCAGGGTTTCGGTGAACTTGTCCATGCGCGTGGCCGTGGTCGGTCCGGCGGGGCCAACCACCTCATCACCGACGGGATCTACCGGGCCCACGTAGTAAATGAAGCGATTACTGAAATCTATCCCGTTGGGCAGAGGTTGGCCACTGTCGAGCAATTCGACGATGCGCTTATGGGCGGCGTCGCGGCCGGTCAGGATGTGGCCCGTCAATAGCAGGTTCTCGCCGGGTCGCCATGTTTTAATATCTGCCCGACTGAGCGCATCGAGGTTGATCCGCTGGCCGCTGGCCTCGATGGTGATCCTAGGCCAGTCCTCGATGCGTGGCGGCGTAAGTTGTACCGGGCCGTTACCATCGAGTGTAAAGTGCAGATGACGCGTGGCTGCGCAGTTGGGGATCATGGCTACCGGTAGTGAGGCCGCGTGGGTAGGGTAGTCCTTGATCTTTACGTCCAGCACAGTGGTCAGCCCACCGAGGCCCTGGGCGCCTATTCCCAGACGGTTGCTGGCCTCAAAAATCTCTAGACGCAGTGCCTCGATATCGTCACGTGGACCGTGCTCGATGATTTGGTCCATGTCGATGGGGGTCATCAGCGATTCCTTTGCCATCAGCAGGGCCTTCTCTGGTGTGCCGCCGATCCCCAGGCCCAGTATCCCCGGTGGGCACCAGCCCGCACCCATACTTGGCAGGTTGTCGGTGACCCACTGGATGAGGTCATCGCTTGGGTTAAGCATGGCGAGGCGGGCTTTGTTCTCAGAGCCGCCACCTTTGGCTGCGACCGTGACCTCGAGAGCGTCACCCGGTACCAGTTCTACGTGCACTACGGCCGGAGTGTTGTCGCCAGTATTGCGCCGTGCGCCCAGCGGCGGTGCAACCAGCGAGGCGCGCAGGGGGTTGTCAGGATTCAGGTAGGCCCGGCGCACGCCTTGGTCGATCATTTCCTGCAGCGTGTCATTGCCGGCAAAGTGCACGCCCATACCGACTTTGAGAAAGACCACCACCACGCCGGTGTCCTGGCACATTGGCCGGTGACCCTGAGCTGCCATGCGTGAGTTGATCAGAATCTGCCCGATCGCACTTTTTGCAGCCGCCGAAGTTTCGCGTTCGTAGGCTCGGGCCATGGCCCGTACGAAGTCCGGCGGATGGTAACAGGCGATGTACTGCAAGGCGTCGGCAACGCTGTCGACGAGATCATCCTGGGAGATGGTGGTCATGCAACCTCCACTGCGGCCCCATCACAGGCGCTGCGCTGGCAACTCGGGCGGAACCATACAAAGAAGCACAAGTGTAGCAAACGCGCCAGCCAGTAGTGCCGCAGACTGTCAATGCCACTGTTAGTCTGGCCGAGGTTTCCCCAGGCGGGCGCAAATTGTTAGCATACACCGCTGGCGGATCGGGCTCTGGAAACGTTGCCCGTGGTTGGGCCGGGCGCGGCTCTACCTGACTCTTTCAACTCCTGGTTGGGGCAGACCCATGCAAAGCCGGTTGATTTTCGGCAGCGTAATACTGGTCCTGTGGGCTGTTGCGGTGCTGTTGTTGGCACCGCTGGAGGCCCGCGCCTACGATAGCGTCAGGCAGCATCAGCTGCAGTGCAGTCGTAACTTCCCATGTCCGGCCGAGTTACACGGCCGCATCAACTTCTGGATCGACGTGTACGGCCGCTGGCAAAGCCGGGATTCGATTCTGCACGACGCCAGTCGGCCCGATCGGGTGTATCGGGTTGTTAAAGGTCGGGCCTGCGGGCGCAAGGGCAATACAGCCTTCATCAAGGAGCAGAAGAAAAAAATCGCCGGGGAACTGTACGCGCTGGCGAATCGACTCGAACGCAAGCAGAAGGTCCAGGGTAGTTACGGCCGCCATCTACTGACATTGTTTCCCAGCCGTTCCCCGGCAAAGATTCGCACGGCAGCGCGCAATATTCGTTGCCAGTCCGGCAACAGCGACGGGTTTCGCGCAGCTCTGCGGCGCTTCGGTATCTACGGGCCGTTGGTGCGCCAGGTGCTGAAAGATGCTGGCCTGCCAGCCGACATTCAGTACTTGCCGTTCGTCGAGTCCTCCTACAACCCCAAAGCCTATTCCCGGGTTGGGGCAGCCGGACTGTGGCAGATCATGCCGGCCACGGCCCGGGTACTCGGACTGGAACTCGATGCGACCGTGGACGAACGCCTCGACCCCGAGGCAGCCAGTTGGGCCGCAGCCCGTTACCTTAAAGACAGTCGTAAAACGTTAACTGTGGCAGCTCTGTCTAGGAACCCGGGCATCAGCCATGGCGAGGTGAGCCCATTCGTGATCACCTCGTACAACTACGGCGTGAACGGTATGCGCCGCGCCATCAAGAAATTGGGTCCGGATTTCATGCGCGTTATCAACCGCTACCGCACACGCAAGTTTCAGGTCGCGGTGAAGAACTTTTACGCCGGTTTCCTGGCTGCTCGCCATGTGGCGCGCAATGCAAAGAAATTTTTCGGCACGGTCAAGCAGGGCAGGCCACTGAGGTATCGCACGCTGATACTTAAGCGGTCGGTCTCCATCGGTCGACTGAAGAGTGTATTTCGCTTGAGCGAGTCACAACTGAAAGAATTGAACCCGGCGCTCACCCGGTTTGTGTGGCACGGCTGGCGTTTCGTGCCCGACGGCTACCGCTTGCGGCTGCCAGTCAGGTCAGGGGGTTGGGCCAACCACGTTGCCCGGTTGCGTATCATGCCCTCTGAGATTCGGACAACTGGTGCAGTCGACTACACGGTGCGCCGCGGAGATACCGCCTGTGGCATTGCCTCGGCTTTTGGCGCCAGTTGTCGTGAGCTCATCGCCATAAACCGGCTCAACCGCAATGCCGTGATCCGGGTCGGCCAGAAGTTGCAGGTTCCTCGGGCCGGCAAACCTGCCAGCACAATGGCCAACCGCGGTAGTTATGTGGTCCGTTTGGGCGATAGCGCTTGCAGTATTGCCCGGCGGTTTGGCGTGGACTGTGACGATCTGCTGGCCAGCAACGGCATTCATCGCGGCTCGATCCTGTCGGTCGGGCGCAAACTGTTGATACCGGGCACCTTGCCGACGCCACCCGGTGGCAGCTACACGGTGGGTAAGGGTGACAGCGTTTGCAGTATCGCCAGCCGTCACGGCCTCACCTGTAAGGCGCTACTGGCCGCTAATGGCCTTGATTCGGGTGATCTCATCTTTCCCGGCCAGACCTTGACTATTCCGGGTAGCCAGACTGCAGCACCGCTGCCCGTGAAGAAGGCCGCTGGTGAAGTGCGGCGCACCACCGTCTCCTACAGGGTGCGAGCCGGTGATAGCGCCTGTCGTATCGCGGCGCGCCTGGGTGTGTCGTGCCGGCGCTTGATTGGCGATAATGCTCTGGGTACCAATGCGGTGATTCATCCCGGGCAGATTCTGCGGGTGGCAGGGGTGCCGCTGGACACCGCTCGTGCACTTTCCACTCAGACCGCCGCTGCAGCACCCGTGCCGAGTTCCGCACATGAGCACCGGGTGCAGGCGGGCGATACGGTTTGCGCCATTGCCAGGGTCAACGGCCTACCCTGTGCGGCGCTGTTGTCCTTTAACGGTCTTGCGGCAGATGCGCCGATCACAGTTGGCCAGATATTGAAGATTCCCAGCGAGCGCCTAGTCGCGCCTGCCACATCGACCACCGGGCCCGCGCAAGCCGCGTTGACAGCGAGTGCCAGCGAGGCGCCGGCCAGTGCCCAGACCCCGGTTACTTCTGAGTCAAAAGCCCAAGCACCGGTGTCGGGGGCTGGATCGGGCGGAAAATCGCTGGCGGCTGGCGGGCCGGCAACGACAGCTGTTGAAAAACAAGCCGATTGGCCGCAGATCACGGCCAGCGCGGGGTCTGAAGCCGCAGCGCAGGCAGGCACAGCATCTGCGCCCGGGGTCGAAGCCCCTGTTGCCGGGGCATCGGCCACGAGCATGGTGGAAGCGGCACCCGTAATCGACCCCCTGGATCGCGAGATTGATCTCGATGTGCAGATTGCCGGCATCAACGGTGAGAGGGTCTACCGCATTAATATTGAGCCCGAGGAAACACTGGGTCATTACTCCGACTGGCTGCGCCTGGGGGGCGTCAAAATGTTACGCGAACTCAATGGCCGTGAAGCAACCAAGGTACTCTCCAGCGGGACAGCGCTGTTGCTACCTGTTAGCAGCGAGACCCAGCGACGCGACTTCGAACGGCGGCGGCAGGAATATCACAGAGTCCTGGTCGAAGAGTTCAAGGAGAATTTCGAGGTTGCGGGTATTGAGCAATACACTGTGCGCAAGGGTGACAGCCTGTGGTTACTGGCTCGCGAGTTCGAATTGCCGCTGTGGGTGATCACTCGCTATAACCCGGTTCTGCGTTCCAGTGCGCCGAAGGCGGGCGAGAACCTGCAGATTCCGCTGATCCGGCCCCGCCAGGGTTGAATGAGAAAACGGCGGGACACAATCCACGCCGAGTCGACGACCAGTGCAGGCCTTATTCAGTTAATCTGGGCTCGAGTACGAGGGCGACCGAATTGATACAGTAGCGCTCGCCGGTCGGTGCGGGACCATCGCTGAACACGTGGCCCAGGTGCGCGCCGCAACGGCTGCACAGCACTTCGGTGCGCACCATACCCAGACTGTTGTCGCTTTTTGTCGCCACCACACCATCGTTGGCGGGCTGGCGGAAACTAGGCCAGCCCGAGCCCGAGTCGAACTTCTCGGTGGAGATAAACAGGGCTGCTCCGCAACAGCTACAGCAGTATACGCCCGCATGTTTGCAGTCGTGGTACTCCCCGGTAAACGGTGATTCAGTGCCATGTTGGCGGCATACCCGATATTGCTCTGGGGTGAGCTGGGTTCGCCACTCATCATCCGTACGGATGACCTTTTTACTATTGTTTTCAGTCATGTGCAAAGGGCGCTTCACTGCTTGCCTTGGTGAATTTCATCGCCAGTGCGGTACGCTGTACGAAGGCTTGTCGGGCGATGCGAATATCCTCCAGGAACCAGGACAGTTCATCCAAATGCAGTGCCTGGGGTCCATCGACCAGCGCCTGTTCGGGTTTGGGATGAAAATCCGCCAGCACCATGTTGGCGCCGGCAATGACGCCTTGGGCCGTTACATGCATTACATCGAGGATGTCATCGGGCCCGATGTTGCGACTGCCTACCGAATGCGACGGGTCAATACACACCGGCAGGTGAGTCAGGTGTCGTACTACCGGTACGTGGCCGAAGTCCACCAGATTACGGTGTGGATCACCCATATTGGTCTTCATACCACGCAGGCAGAAAATAATATTACGATTACCCTCGCTGGCTAGGTACTCAGCGGCGTTGAGTGACTCGTCCAGAGTGATGCCAAAACCGCGTTTCAGCAACACCGGTAGTTCACCTTGCCGGCCGACAACCTTCAGCAGTTCAAAGTTCTGGGTGTTGCGAGTGCCGATCTGCAGCATCACGCCGGTCGGATGTCCGGTGTCCTTGAGTGCCTGGCGAATTTCGCGAACATGCGAATCGTGGGTCACTTCCATGGATATCACACGGATGCCATACTTGCCCGCAAGTTCGAATACCCACGGCAGACAACTGGCGCCGTGTCCCTGGAAGGAATAGGGGCTGGTACGCGGCTTGTAGGCACCCATGCGCGTACATTGCTGGCCGTGGTCGGCAAGAGCGCGCATCATGGTTTCAACGTTGGCCTGGTTATCCACAGCGCACAGGCCGGCAAAGACATGCAGCGACTGCTGGTCGAAACGCACCCCGTTATAACTGAAGCCTGCGTCGCGTACGTCCCCAGCATGGCGGCCGATCACGCGATAGTCACGCGAAACCCGTACGACTTTCTCGACCCCAGCCAGGCTTTCAATCTCGGCCTGGTCCAGCGTTGCGACGTCACCGATCACGTAGATCTCGGTCAACGTGCGGCCGGTACCGGTAATGCTGTGGGTGCGGGGCGTAATGCCTGATCGGCCAGAGAGATATGCCATGACCGCTTTGCCTTCGGGGGTCTCCAGCGAGTTGTCCGGGTGTAGGATGACGATCATGGAGCTCTCCTAATTTTGTGCAACCGGGGTGGTGGGGTCGTTGCCCCACTCGGACCACGAACCCGCGTAGCCCCGGACCCGACCGTAGCCCAGGGACTTGAGCATCATCCAGGTGTGGGCCGAGCGGTGGTGGGTCTGGCAGTAGACGATAACCTCCTGCTCCAGATTGATTCCACGGCTGGCCAGCAGTTCCTCGAGCAATGCCGTGGGTTTAAGGCGCAGGTTGCGGGCCTGATCCATACTGTCATGCCAGTTGAGGTTGATTGCGCCGGGGATGTGTCCACCGCGTTTGGCAGAGATCTTGCTGCCGGCGTATTCCTCCGGGGTGCGGGCGTCAAGCAGTGCTACGCCCGCATCGTCCAGGTGTGTCAGCACGTAGTCGCGGGTCGCGAGCACGCTGTCATCAATAGCGTCCAGTGGCAGCGCCCTAGCGGGAGGCCGGGCAACCGGTTCGGCGGTGACGGGGTGGCCCTCGTTGCTCCAGGCGTGAATGCCGCCGTTCAGCACGTGGGCGTTGAAATAGCCCAGGTAATGCAATGTCCACAGCAGCCGTGCTGCGCGGCCGCCGCCCTCGTTATCGTAAGCGACCACCATCGGCGCCCGGTCCAGGCCAAGCAGGCCGGCCAATTGAGCCAGGCGCGCATTTTCCGGCAGTAGTCCCGGCGCGGGCCGGGTGCCGGCCAACAGCATGGGATAGTCGAGATGTATTGCCCCGGGCACATGCAACTCGGCGTAGGTCTCGGCTTTAGCGAGGTCCACCACGCACAAGTCGGGGCGTGGTAGCGCAGCTTCCAACTCGGCCGGTTCGATCAGGATAGGCGTTTCACTCATACTGCACCAAAATGGGGCTTGTCGGGCAAATGCGAGCCAGGCAAGGGGAAGGGGCATTGTCCTTATCTGGGGCGTCATTGCAACTGCACCCTCGGTGTGTGAAAGCAGCCGTGCTGACCCGGCTACAAGTCGCCCAGGCAGGGCTGGACTAGCACCGTCGATAGGCGGGCGTAGCGCTGTGGCTCAGTGTTTGCTTTGCGGTGGTGGCGTGCTCTGCAATAATCGCTTGCTACGCCCGCGTGCTACAGAGTGTTGGAGCCTGCGCTTGCTTCTACTTTACCGTGGCATTGTTCAACCGACCGATTAGGAGCGTGTTATGAAGCTCGTCACTGCGATTATCAAACCCTTCAAACTCGATGATGTGCGTGATGCACTTGCTGAGGTAGGGATCAAGGGTATGACCGTTACCGAGGTCAAGGGCTTCGGTCGCCAGAAAGGGCATACCGAACTGTACCGCGGCGCCGAGTACGTAGTGGACTTCGTACCCAAGGTCAAACTCGAAGTGGCGGTAGATTCGGCGATCCTGGATCAGGTGATCGAGACCATTGTTGATGCGGCCCGCACCGACAAGATCGGCGACGGCAAGATCTTTGTTTACGACGTGGAGCGTATCTTGCGGATTCGTACCGGGGAGACTGACCAGGATGCTCTCTGAAATCCCGTGCATTAGGCGCACGCTGCCCGCCGCGCTACTGGCGGTACTGACACCGGCAACAGCCTTTGCCAGCGCCGACAGTGGCGATACTGCCTGGCTGCTCACCGCCACTGCACTGGTGCTGTTTATGACCATCCCCGGGCTTGCGCTCTTCTACGCGGACCTGGTGCGCACCCGTAACGTGCTGTCGGTGTTGATGCAGTGCTTCGTGCTGGTTTGCTCGGTCACCGTGCTGTGGGTGGTGCTGGGTTACAGCCTGGCCTTCGGCGAGGGCGGCATGGGCGGGGCGCTCGGTATGCTGTTGACTGCGGTGTTCGTCTCCGTTGGCCTCGGTGGCGCGGGCTACGCCGAAGGTGTGACCATGGGCGGCCAGTTCCTGGTGCAGGCGCTAGCGGTTATTGCGACCGTTATCTGGAGTGCGCTGGTAAGTTACGTTGTGCTGAAGATCGCGGGCGCGGTGGTGTGCCGTTGCGGGTGGGTGTGGACGAGGAGATCGAAGGGCTTGACCTCGTCAACTATGAGGAGCGTGGCTACAACCTGTAGTGTGACCTGTCTCTCAGAAGGTTTGAGAGATATAACGACGTTAAGACAACTGGTTTCTTCCGAATAAAGCAGGTCTTTGTCTTGTCTGCACGAACCGAATTCTACGAGCGTACCCAGGCACAGCTGCGACAGATCGAAGTGCAGGGCGGTTTCGATACCATGGCCTTCGGCCAGTCCGGTAAGGTGATCCTGGACTGGCACTGAGCGGGCTCAGTTTCTGCGCTCGTTAGTCGGCCAAGACAAGCAGCCGACCTATTGGAGGCGGGGCAATATCAACTGCAGGTTCTAGCTGGCAGGGCTTTGTTCGCCCGGCGTTTGTATCAGGTGTACGTCGCGCTGGGGGAAGGGGATCGAAATACCCGCCGCATCGAGCCACAGTTTGGCATTCTTGTTGAGCTCGAATTTGAGCGCCCAGAAATCGGTGCGATTTGTCCAGCAGCGCAGGGTCAGGTCCACTGCTGAATCTCCCAGGCCGGTCACCAGCGCCTGCGGCTCGGGGTCGGTCAGCACGCGGGTATCTTCCTTGAGGTGTTTGAGCAGTAGGGCCAGCGCTTTTTCAACATCGTCCTCGTAGGCGATGCCCACCGGGATATCCATGCGCCGGGTCGGCAGGCGGCTGTAATTCAGGATGGACGTATTCCAAAGCGAGGCGTTCGGTACCGAACGGTAGAGACCGTCGTAGGTAGTCATGTCGGTGGTGAAAAGCCCGATTTGATCGACCGTGCCGGCAATGCCGCCGGCGTCTATGTAATCGCCTACCTTGAAGGGCCGCAGCAGCAGCAGCATGATGCCGGCGGCGATGTTCTGCAGCGTGCCCTGCAGAGCCAAGCCGATGGCGAGACCCGCTGCACCAAGCACAGCGATGATCGAGGTGGTCTGTACCCCCAGGCGCGCCAGTACTGCCACCAGCGTGATGGCGATGATGGTATAGCGCGCCAGCGACGAGAGAAAGGGCTTTAGGGTCGCATCCACGCGCGGCAGGCGGCCCAATGCACGCAGGATGAGTTTTTGCACACGGCCTGCCAGCCACCAGCCGAGCACCAGTATGGCCAGCGCCGCGGTGAGCTCCAGGCCGTAGCTGATGCCGGCGTCGATCAGGGCCTGAACCTGGGGCGATATTGCAGTATCCATGGGGCCATTCTAGCGTGTTAAGTCACGGCCGTTGTAGCGGCAGGGCCGGACAGTCACCGGTTTGCGGGAGTGGTGCTTATCAGCGATATACTGGCGGCTCGCAACAACACTAAAAAGGGGAATATCGGTGAGTTACGCACGAATCAATACGGTCGAGTACAACTCCGAGGCTGACGCCGACGCGGCAGCGGCAGATTACGCCGAAAAAGCACCAGGCGAATTTACTGAGGCGCAGGTACTGCTCAGCGTTCGTACCGGCCCAACGACTGGAATGGCGGTTTCGCTCTACCCGGATAAAGCCGCTTTCGAGCGCTCCGCACCGGTGCGCGAGGCGCGCCTGGCGAGAATGAAAGACCGGGTCAAGAGCGTGCAGATGCAGGAGGGCGAAGTCACCCTGGCACACGCCCGCTAGCTTTTACTGGAGACATTTGGCCTGCTGCTTATCACCCAGATAATCGCAAACTCTACTCAGAGTAAAGGGACGACTTCCCTGGCGAACTTCTCCATCTGTTTCATCGCAAAAGCGGGCGTCTCCAAGCCGTGGAACTGGAATTCGACCACGAAGTGCCAGATGCCGGCGGCATGCAGTGCGCGGATGCGCTCAGCACAGGCTTCGGGTGAACCCGAGATGGTCACCTGTCGCGGGTCGATATCGGGCTGATTGAATGCCACCGCGGTCTTCAGCATCGGCCCGTACGCTTCCAGGTCGCGCTCGCTATCGGCAACGTAGGCAAAGGTGAAACTGGCCAGTTTGGGATCGGTGCCATACCTGGCTCCCTCTTCCTTGAGTTTCGGAATCCACAGGCTGCTCGCTTCATCCTCATTCAGCCAGAATGCCAGAATGCATTCGCCATAGCGCGCTGCGCGCCAGATCGACTTGAGCCCGCCGCCAATCCAGATCGGAGGGTAGGGTTTCTGTATCGGCTTGGGCTCAAGTGGAATATCGGTCAGCTGATAGTGCTCACCAGCGAAGTTAATCCGGTCTTCCTGCCATAGCCGCGTGATAATTTCGAGTTGCTCGTCGAATAGTTTTCCCCGTGCTTTTTGATCCACACCAACGGAAGTGAAATCTTCCTCCCACCAGCCCATGGCCATGCCCGCGATCAATCGCCCCGATGAGATTACGTCCAGCGTCGCCAAGTATTTGGCCCACTGGTAAGGCGGCAACAATGGCGGCAGTATCGAATTGAACCCAATTTTTATTCTGTTGGTTGCCGCCGCGATGATTGGTGCCACCGCCAGCGCATCAAGCACATCCTGATTGGGAAAGGTCTCGAACAGCCAGCCCGGCGCCATGGTCATGTGCGTGGGCATGGTCGCTGAGTAAAACCCGAGGTCTTCGGCCAGCTTGGCGACCTCGACGATCTCGTTAACGGAAGTCTGTTGTGCTCCCCAGGGAAACAGCATTACGCTCAAGTCGGAAATATCTGGCACGTTGTTAACTCCTCATTAATACACTTGGATCACGTTGGGTTGCGAAAATATAGTTTGAAAACGCGGCCCCGTCGAGCAGAATAATGACTTGGCTGAGCGAGCCAGTCGGCGGTCGGGCTGTCCCGGTCACTTTTGCCCGGGCCGGCGTGGCCCACAGCTAAAGAGCGAGGAGATCAACATGAACATCGGAATGACCATCCCCACGCGCGGGCCACTGGCAGAGCCAGCATCGATCAAACAATTAGCGCAACATGCGGAAGCGCTCGGTTTTGCCTACCTTGCCGTGCCCGACCATATCGTGGTGCCGCGAGAGATTGACTCACGCTACCCGTATTCCGCGTCAGGTAAGTTTCCGGGCTCCACGTCCGGGTCTTGCCTTGATCAGTTCGGCCTGCTGTCCTTTCTTGCTGGGCTGACCGAGAACCCTCATCTGCTGACATCGGTTACGGTGATTCCGCACCGTGGCGCAGTAGAAACTGCCAAAATGGTGACGACTCTCGACGTACTTTCAAATGGACGCATGACGCTCGGCATTGGTGCTGGCTGGATGCGGGAGGAATTCGAAGCTCTGGGAGCGCCGCCGTTTGAGCAGCGTGGCCAGGTGACCGACGAATACCTGCAAGCGTTCAAGATATTGTGGACCGAGCAAGATCCAGCATTTGCAGGTGAATTTGTTCGCTTCCGGAACATCAGCTTTTTGCCCAAGCCGCTACAGCGACCGCACCCACCGATCTGGGTTGGGGGCGAGAGTGGCCCGGCGTTGCGGCGTACGGCGCGTTACGGAGATGCCTGGTATCCGATAGGCAACAATCCTCACTATCCACTGGATTCTATTGATCGGTTTGCCGGCGGCATCAGGCGACTGAACCAGATAGCGACCGAACAGGGTCGTGATCCAGCAAGCATTTCGCTGGTCTATTGCGCTTTGTGGTTTGATGAGAGCAAGACCCTGACGCTCGATGATGGTGGCCGCCATTTGCTTAGCGGAACTGCTCAGCAGATCGGTGAGGATATCGCGGCACTTGCCGAAATCGGCGTGTTGGGCCTGATACTGAATTTCCAGCGCGAAACTCTGGAGCAATCACTCGACGCTATGCAGTACTTTGTCGACGTTATCTATCCAACAGCCTAACTGGCAGCCGAGGAAGTTGTATCTATCCTGCCGGTATTGGAGTCGACCTTAGTATTGGCCCGTCAAGACTAATTTTGCAGCGTTTCGACACAAGCGAGAATTTCAGCGGCGAGCGCCAGCTTGTCCGCATCGGAGTGCATCAGGGTGGCGGTTCGCAGAATTTGGGCCCCAGTTGCCGGTAACTCTGTGTCATCGCTGTGATCGACCACCAGTACGTCGATCAACTCACCGTAGTGTCTCGCGATACTGGCCGTGGTTACCGGCAGACCGAGCTCAACCATCATTTTTGCAGTGGGCCCTTTTACCGCTTTGCCATTGATGACCGGTGAGATGGCCACCACCGGTGCGCCGTTATTACGAAGCGCCTGGCGCAGGCCGGGCAGGGCGAGGATCGGGTCGATGCTGATGAATGGATTGGACGGACAGATGATCACAGCCTTGAGGCGATCGCCGGTCAGCAGTTCGGCAAATCTGGGTGCCGGTTGTGCCATATCGACACCGTCGAACTCAAAGCCGCGGACCGCCGGGTGGCAGCGGCGTTTCACGAAATAGTGTTGAAAAGGCAGAATACCTTCGCTGGTCTGAACCCGCGTGCGCACTGGCTGATCTGACATCGGGATAACCTCTGAGCCGATCTCCAGGCGCCGTCGGATCACATCGGTGATGGCGGAGAGAGTCTCGCCCGAAGCCAGCCGGCGGGTTCGCTCTACGTGCAGGGCGAGATCTGCATCACCGAGTTGGAACCAGCTTTCCCCGCCAAGATCTGCCAGCGCGGCCATGAACGTCCAGGTCTCGTTGGCTCGACCCCAACCCGTTTCCTTGTTTGCGATACCCGCGAGGGTGTAGATCACGGTATCGATATCCGGTGAGATAGCAAAGCCGAGATGCTGAAAATCATCACCGGTATTGCAGACCACGGCCAGGGCGCCAGGTGGCAGAGTCCGATCGAGGCCAAGTGCGAGTTTGGCCCCACCAATACCTCCTGAAAGTGCCAGTATTTCGATCATTGTGCTCAGCGGAAAAGATCTTGTTCGACCGGACGGATCAAGTCAGCAGCCGGGCTGGCTTGCTCCTGCCAGGACAGGCCACGGACGATAACCGCAGGGCGGCCTTCGGCGCCTTCACCCATGAGGAGTTCGGCGGCCGAGGCGATCTGGTCGGCAAAGCCTGCCAGGCTGACCGCCAGGGGCCGTCCCTCAAGGTCAGGCCTGCCGCGAAGATCAAGCAGTGCGGGCAGGCCGGCTGCACCGAGCGCCAGGCCGATCACACCCTGGCGCCAGGCACGACCGGCACTGTCAGCGATGATTACTGCGAGGTCTATGCCGAACCGTTGGTTCAGTGTGTCGCGCAGTGCTGCACAACTGCCATCGGGATCCTGCGGCAGCAGCAAAACGCTTGACCCGTTGCCGTCGTCGTCGACGTTCGATTGATCGACACCGGCGTTAGCCATGACCATGCCCAGGCGGTGCTCGGTGATGATCAGGTCTGGACGCGAGCGCAGAACTGCTCGTGATTCGGACAGGATAACCTCGACCAACGCCGGATCTTTATCGGCCTGTAGGGCAAGGCGGCGAGCTTTAGCAGAGGGGCTGACCCGGGCGAGAGAAACATAGCGATTCTCTGCTTTGGATACGATCTTATGACTGACCACGAGAACATCTTGGTCTTGCAGTGTGAGGCTTTCGCGTGCGAGCGCATCACCCAGCAGCGTGGCCAGATCGTCGCCGGGCCGCACCCGGGGAATTCCGGCGAGGGCTGTGAGCGTAACAACAGGATCGTTGGTGGTCACTCGCCTGGCCCGAAGCGGACGACTTCAGCTCGCCGGTGTGGCTGTTGCGGCAACTGTAGGGTTGCTGCTGACTTCGCGGGTCGTGGCAGCGTATGACGGCTCAACCGCTGCTGACGGTAGCGCAGTGTACAGCGTTGAGCGTTGTTGTGGTGCACGTCCCGCCTGCCGGATCAGGCTCTCCATCGCTCCCGGTGCTAGTTCCTGGCCACTGGTCGCACCGGCAGCACGGGTAATAGATTCGTTCATCAGTGTCCCACCGATATCGTTGGCTCCCGCCGCGAGACACGCTTTTGCCCCAGTTGGCCCCATCTTTACCCACGAGGTCTGGATATTCTTGATGTGCGGGTGCAGGACCAGGCGCGCCACTGCGTGCATCAGTAAAGCTTCGCGGTAACTTGCCCCCGGTCGCGCCCAACCCTGGCGATAGATGGGTGATTCCATGTGCACAAATGGCAAGGGAACGAACTCGGTAAACCCGCCGGTTTCGATCTGCAGTGTGCGCACATGACTGAGGTGTCGCGCCCAGTGGGTCGGCCCATCAATGTGGCCGAACATGATTGTTGCCGTGCTGCGCAAACCGATGTTGTGCGCTGTGCGCATCACTTCCAGCCACTGGTTGGTGCTGATTTTATCTGCACAGATTACTGTACGAATTTTGTCGTCAAGGATTTCTGCAGCAGTGCCAGGAAGCGAATCAAGGCCGGCGTCCTTTAGGCGCAGGAGGAATGTTTTTAGTGGCAGGCCCAGCGTGGTTGCACCATGCCAGACCTCCAGGGGCGAGAATGCGTGGACGTGGATATCGCGGTGCGCGGACTTTACCGCACGGCAAATCTCAAGGTAAGTCTCGCCGGTATAAGCAGGATGAATTCCTCCTTGCAGGCAAATTTCTGTTGCCCCACGGTGCCACGCTTCCTCAGTACGCCGGGAGATTTCCGGCAGGTCCAACTGATATGGCGGGTCAGATGGGCTCGATTTTCGAGTGCGTTTGGAAAACGCGCAGAAACGGCAAGAGAAGCTGCAGATGTTGGTGTAGTTGATATTGCGGTTGACCACATAACTGACAACATCGCCATTAACTGCCTGGCGTAACTGGTCTGCGGCCCCAATTACCGTTTCGATCTCGCGGCCCCGGGCAGAAAAAAGCAAGCTAATCTGTGCTTCGCTCAGGGTCTCGCCATCCCGGGCCCGATCGAGCAGGTCCACCAGAGGGTCGGCCTGCTGGCCATTGCCAGTTGCTGGTCGAGCCCAGGGTGACTTTGGCCGAGCGAGATCTGGTACTTGGGCAGGAGCATCGACTCCCGCGACCCAGCCTCCTTCACGGGCATAACCGCTGCCGTCACAGTGCTCCAGCACTGGCGCACGCATCTCTGGTGCCAGCCAGCGTTTGGGATCGGCCAAGTAGCGTGGGTAGATTGGCAGCCTCGGCACCAGTTCCTTGCCGGCAGTCTCTGTCGCTTGGCGCAGGCGAGCGAGCTGTGGCCAGGGTAATTCCGGGTTGACGTGATCCGGTGTGAGTGGAGAAACTCCGCCCCAGTCGTTGATTCCCGCCGCCAGTAGTTGCTCGAGCGCGTTGGAATTCAGGTTCGGGGGCGCCTGGATGCTGACCTCGGGGGGAAACAAAAGGCGGGCTGCAGCGATGCTCCACTGGAATTCCTCGAGCGTTGGTGCCGCGGTTCGAGCCATCGCGGTGCCCGCCTTTGGCGCAAAGTTCTGCACAATGATTTCTTGCAGATGACCATAGCGGGAGTGCAGCGCTCGAAGAGCTAGAATCGATTCAACTCGTTCCAGTCGGTTTTCGCCAATCCCAACCAAAATACCGCTGGTGAACGGTACCTGTTGCTTGCCAGCTTGTCGAATGGACTCGAGCCGCCGCTCTGGTAGTTTGTCAGGACAACCATGATGTGGCCCACCACGCTCACTCAGGCGTTCGGCGCTTGACTCGAGCATCAACCCGGCCGAGACCGAAACCGTACGTAGCCGGGCTAGATCATTTGCTGTCATGACTCCTGGATTGACATGTGGCAAGAGTCCGGTGACATCGTAGACCAGTCGCGCGACCTCGATCAGGTAGTCGATGCTGGAGTCGTGTCCCAGAGTCTGGAGCGCAGCACGGGCCGCCTGGTAGCGAAGTTCAGGCTGGTCTCCAAGGGTAAAGAGCGCCTCATGGCAGCCGGCAGCGACTCCGGCACGGGCAATATCGATTACCTCCTCAGGGCTCAGGTAGGGTTGTTGGTTGGCTGCGGGAGATATCGCGAACGTGCAGTAACGGCAGACATCGCGGCACAGTTTGGTCAGAGGAATGAAAACCTTCGGCGAGTAACTGACGAGCGACCCATGGCCGAGGTCGCGCCGCATTCTGGCTGCGTGCAGGAGCGCCGCTAGATTGTCGTATTCCGCCAGCGCCAGTGCGTCGCCGTCGGCAATCGGCGCCCCGGCCGCGGCCTGTGCTAAAAATATCTCGAATGTGTCTTGCATGGCTTCTTGCCAGGTGAAGAGTAATTGAGCAGCGCCCACCCATCACCCTGCGGAGAAGTTACACCGAAAGAGAACCCGGCGGCAAGAACCAGGTTCGCCGCGGGGTGAGGCAGGCAATGGCGTAAGGAAAACGTACCATATAATTTTGCCGGTTGGTTCATTTTGAAGTCGAAACCCTGGCTTAGGGCGATGATTCCAGCCTAGTTAATAGCGGTGTGACCGCTCGCATGTTTCATAAGATGAAACACGGGATTTAGTTTTGGTTAATGAAAATCTGGTATCGTTCGCCCGGGAATAATCCAGCCAGAATTGTGTTTGATACCAGATTTGACTATGAAGCAAGATTTGACCAAAGAAGTGCAAGCGCGCTACCACAGGCTTCTTGAGGAGGTCGCGGATCCCAACGAGTGGGCCTGGGCATGGCGCTCCGAGTACAACCACGGTGGCTTCAAGGCGGTCGATTTTCTCATGGAGGAGATCGTTAATTCTGGAAAATGTATCGGCTGTGCAGCTTGCCTCACCATCTGCCCGGTCGATGTATTCGATTACCAGAATGAAAAACCGAAAGATACCTGGAATAGTGCTTGTGTTTTTTGCGAATTGTGCGTTGACGTATGTCCGGTGCTGCGCCCAACAGACCAGGACTTGACCCGGCAGATCGAGTTGCAGGAACCCAGCATCGACGAGGGTTTCGGGCCTTACGCTTATGGTGTGCTTGCGCGGACAACCAGAGAATTCATCCTCAATGAAGCGCAGGATGGCGGTATTTGCTCGGCACTGGGAATTCATGGCATGCAGACTGGGACAATAAAGGGGATGGTGATCGGCAACGAAGATCCGGACAACCCGCAGATGGGCTACGCCAGGCTGGCGACCACGGCCGAAGATGTGCTGATCAGTGCCCGCTCGCGTTATACCTATCAGCCGAACACCCTGACCCTGGTGGAGGCGATGAAAAGAAACATCAGCCCATTGGCCGTGGTGGGCGTTCCTTGTCAGGTGGATGGAGTACGTCAGCAGCAATTCTCGAGTATTCGCCTGGATGTGGCTGAGTGGTATCGGGAGAATATTGGATTGGTGATCGGCCTGTTCTGCTCCGAGGCCTTTACTGAGCAGGGCATAGACTGGTTGGCCGAAGATCTACAGGTGGCAAAACGTGATATCGCAAATATCAATATCAAGGGACGTCTTGAAATCAAGTTGCGCGATGGCCGCGAAGAAACCCGCTCGCTGAAAGCTTTTGGGAAGTTTGCCCGACCCGCTTGTCTTTATTGTATGGATTACGCGGCAGATAATGCGGACATCGGCCTCGGTGGCATCGGGCTCGACGGCTGGACTTTTACAGTCATCCGGAGTACGGCTGGGCACAGAGCCTGGCAGGCGCTACTCGAGGCTGGCTGGGTAGAAACCAAAGAACTCGACGAGGAGCCCAAGTCCAAAGAAATCCTAGCTCGACTATCCAGGTACAAGCGCAACCGCCCCTTACCCGCCCTTATGCCGACCCACCTGGAGCGTGAAGCGATCGGAAATCTCGACCCCAAGCACTACTACCGGGGCTGGGAGGAGGGCAATTCGGTGAAAGACTGGCGACCACTGCCACCGCCACCGCCAAAAAAGAAAAAAGCCAAGCCGAAGAGCGGGGATAGCGCTCAATGAGCCATTCGAAACCGCACCTCGAGGATCTCAATGTCGTCGTCCTGGGACAGGGCGGTGATGGCTCCTTGACCGTCATCAGCATCCTTGCCGACGTGTTACGTTCGGCAGGTTTGCGAGCTTACACGGAGCGCAATGTACTGTCGCGTATCAAGGGTGGCATCGTCGCGGCCACGTTACGGGTTTCAAGCAGGGAGCGCCTCTGCACAGGCAGTGAAGTTGACCTGCTGCTTGCGTTTGACGCGCTGGCGGTCGCCAAGCACGTTCACCGTCTCAGTCAGCACGGCATCGTGATTTACGACAATTCTGGTGGCAGTTTGCCAGCAGACAGCGGTATTGCGGACGGTACGCGGGTCATAGGCATCCCGTTCAGCCGTCACGCGATACGAAATTTTCGACGTGATCTCTACAAGAACAGCATCTCCTCGGCCGTTATCGGGCGCTTGATTGGCCTTGATGACAACGATGTGCGAAATTCTTTCGAGAAGCGCTTTGCACGACACGGCGCCCAGGCGCTGGAATACAACCTTGAGGCACTGGCAGTGGGTCATGAGCTTGCCGACCAGGTTGGGCTGACCGCTGACCAGGGGCTGTATAGGATCGTCAGTGCCGATTGTGGCCCACAGATGCTGATTACCGGAAACGAGGCCGTGGCCTTCGGTTTTGCCGTTGCCGGGGGGCGGTTTTTTGCTGGCTATCCAATTACGCCTGCGACCGAGATCATGGAGTGGCTGGTGAAGTGGCTTCCCAGCTTCGGTGGAGTTGTTCAGCAAGCTGAAGACGAACTGTCGGCGGCTAACATGGCTATCGGCGCCGCGCTTACCGGTACCCGAGCGATGGTTGCGACCTCCGGGCCGGGCCTTGCACTGATGCAGGAAGCTATCGGGCAGTCAGGCATGGCCGAGATCCCGCTGGTGCTGGTTGATTCCCAGCGTGCGGGCCCGAGTACGGGAATGCCAACCAAGCCCGAACAGAGTGACATCACACTGATGGCCCACGGTGGCCAAGGTGATTTCCCCCGGGTCGTTCTTGCGCCAGGTACGCCGGCGGAGTGTTTTCACCTGACCGTTGCAGCCTGCAACCTGGCCGAGCGATACCAGCTTCCGGTCTTCGTGGCCCTGGACCAGGGACTATCCCAGAACCTTGCGACCATAGACCTGATTGAGCCTGGTCAAGTAGCAGTGGACCGCGGCAAACGGTTGGATGCGGCGGCGCTGGCCCAGCTGGACGTCTACCAGCGCTACGCTTTCAGTGAAGACGGTGTGTCTGCTTTCGCCGCACCTGGTACGGCTGGTGGGATGTCGCTGGTCACGGGCAATGAGCACGACCAGTTTGGTCTCGTTTCCACAGATCCGGACAACCGCAGACGCATGGTGCAAAAGCGGCAACAAAAAATTGAGACGATGCGCCCTGACCTGCCCCAAGCGGTTACCCATGGTAACGCGACGGCCGAGGTTGGCTTTATTGGAGTTGGTATGACTTACGGCGTGATCCTTGAAGCGATGGATATCCTGGCGGCCGGCGGGGTAGCGACACAGTATCACCAACTGCGAACACTATGGCCAATGCTGGAGGAAACGGCAGCTTTTACCCAGCGCTGCCAACATGTGTTTGTTGTTGAATACAACGCGACCGGGCAACTGGCCAGACTGATCGTCGCGCAGGGAGGAGAGCAGGCCCACATCTGCAGCATACTCGCCTACGATGGCGTACCCCTGCGGGCCACCAGCCTGGCCCGGGAGATCAAAGATCGTCTGCGCTTGAGGGAGGATAAAGTCGCATGACCAGGACTTTTTCACCACCACGGCCAATCTGGTGTGCCGGCTGTGGTGATTTCGGTGTGCTGGAGGCCTTGATCAGCGCTTTAAGCGAACTGGGGGTGCCGACACACGAGCGCATGATCCTTGCCGGGATCGGCTGCTCCGGGTCGCTGCAGAATTATCTGTCCTGCTACGGTTATCACGCGCTTCATGGCCGGGTTCTGCCAACTGCAATCGGTGCGAAGCTGGCCAATCCCGAGCTCACTGTCGTGGCTGTAGGCGGTGACGGTGACGGCTACGCGATCGGCGGGGGACACCTCGTACACTCGTTCAAACGTAATCCCGGCGTGACCTACATCGTTATGAACAACGGCACTTACGGACTGACCAAAGGCCAGGTCTCGCCAACGAGTGCAATCGGCTATCAGGAGAACACCGAAGAAGATCTCGACCCGATTCTGCTCGGCCTGAGTATTCCTGGCTCGACCTTTCTGGCCCGCGGCTACAGTGGCCAGCCTGCGCAGTTGCTGCGGCTTATGCTTGCCGCAATTGGCCATAGCACAGCAGGTAATGGCATGGCCTACCTGGAGGTGTTGTCACCGTGTGTAACCTATAACGACACCTATCGGGCGTGGCGGGCCAGCGTATACGACATCGATAATGACAAGGACTATGATCCGGGCGATCGCGCCGGCGTTTTTGAGCGCATGATCGAATTGAGAACACAAGGACGCTTGCCATTGGGTCTCATCTACCAGGGTGATCGCCCGGCCCTGGAAACGCTGTCTGTTAGCCCTGATTTTGCAGTGCCGGCGCGACAAGATCTCAGCGATCCTCGACTACAAGAGGATTATCGTAAAGCGATGCAGTCCTTCATCAGATAAGTTGCCTGGCCCTTACTTTTTCCGCTATTGCCCCCGCGCGAGGCGCCATCCCTAAGCCAGCGACTTGTTGAGCAGGCGCTGGCGGATGTCGCTGGCCATGAGATATTCATAGGTCCGGGTCGCTGACGGCTGCTCTAGCAGCACGGCCAGGTCAGTGGGGGTGTCGATATCCAGTGCCAGGCCCGGTCGGTCAATGATCGTGGGCTCAATCCCAAGCGCACGGCTCGCCGCTACGTGTGGCGGGAAACTGTAATCGCCAAAACGCAGCGGCAGCACATCGGCCGGTGTACAGACCACGGCGTTTGAGCCCTTCTTATCGCGGGAGGGTGCCAGGGTAATCGCCGGCGCAGGTCCATGCGCTTCGATTAGGACGGAGATGTCGGCCGGAGTCAGCAGTGGAAGATCGGCAGGCACCTGCAGCATGCCGGCTCTTTTCTCCTGCGCGAGGGTACGCGCGCCGAGCATGCTGGCTGCCGTGTGTCCCAGATTCTTTTCTTCGACCAGCACGTGTGCACCATAAGAACGAGCGATCGACTTGGCTTTCTGATCGCGGGTCACTACCAGTACACCCGCCAACTGGGGGCAACATGACAGCGCTTGCAGCACATCTTCAAGCATGGCGCGGAACAGTTGCTGTCGCTCGCTCGAGCAAAGCACCCCGGCAAGACGGGTTTTCACGTGATCAATATTCTTGACCGGTACCACGGCCCACAGGTCAGCGGGGGTTGACTCAATTACAGGCACGGGGCGGTGCTGTCAGGCGGTACGTTTGTAGAGCAGCGGGTCGGCTGCGCCGGCCTGGGGCCGCACCGGGTGCTTGGCTTTTAGCACTATTTACCTGTCAGTATGAGCGCGGTAATTCGAGCACACGCTCTGCCAGGTAACAAAGCACCAGTTCCTGGCTCACTGGTGCAATCCGCGGGATCAGCACTTCGCGCAATAAGCGTTCGACTTGGAACTCGCGCGCGTAGCCCATGCCACCGTGAGTCATCAGTGCCCGCTCGCAGGCTTTGAAGGCAGCCTCCGCTGCGAAGTATTTCGCGGCATTCGCGTCGGCACCACACGCCAGTCCCTGGTCATAAGTCCAGGCTGCGCGCAATACCAGCAGCCAGCCAGCTTCAAGTTCAACCCAGGAACGGGCCAGGGGGTGCTGGATAGCCTGGTTCTGCCCGATCGGTCGGCCAAAAACCACCCGTTCTTTGGCGTAGCGCTTGGCCCGATCCAAGGCATTGCGCCCGATTCCGATTGCCTCGGCAGCGATCAGGATCCGCTCCGGGTTGAGGCCGTCCAGAAGGTAGCGAAAGCCCTTGCCTTCCTCGCCAATACGATCCTCAATCGGAACCATCAGGCCGTCAATGAAAAGCTCGTTCGAATCCACGGCCTTGCGCCCCATCTTGTCGATTTCACGTACCTGGATGCGCTCCCTATCAAGATCAGTATAGAACAGTGTCAGCCCGTCGACAGAGGACACGTCGGAGGTGCGTGGGGTAGTGCGCGCCAGCAACATTAGCTTGTCCGCGACCTGCGCTGTCGAGGTCCAGACCTTGCGGCCTTCTACCACATAGTGGGCGCCCTCGAGGCGGGCCTCGGTACGCAGGTTGCCCGTATCCAGTCCCGCATCCGGCTCGGTCACAGCGAAACAAGCGGTCTCTCGCCCTTCGATGAGCGGCGGTAACCAGCGCTGGCGTTGGTTATCGTTGCCAAAGACTACAATGGGGTGAGGCCCGAAGATATTAATGTGAAAGGTTGAGGCCGCGCTCATCGCGCCACCGGAATTCGCGACCGCATGCATCAGTACGGCGGCCTCCGTGATGCCAAGTCCGGCACCGCCGTATTGTTCAGGCATCGCGATGCCCAGCCAACCCCCCTCAACCATCGCTTGCCGAAACTCGCTTGGGAATTCGCCGGTGCGGTCGTGTTCCAGCCAGTATGCGTCATCGAAGCGTGCACACACACGGCGAACCGCCTGGTCTATGGAGCGTTGATTGTCGGTTAAAGCAAACTCCATAAGTTGATCCTAGAGCAAGGGGTGAGTAAGGGATAGGTGATTGCGAGCTACCTGCTGGTCAAGCAACCGTTGCTGGCGCCAGATATCGTTCATGTTGCTTGACACGAACCCGGTGGCCGACGCCCAACCCAGGGTTTTGCGCGTTCAAGCTGGCCGGCGAGGCGAAGCAGTGTCGCCTCATCGCCATAGCGGCCCATCAGTTGTACTCCGATGGGCAGGCCACTATCGGTCCAGTGCAGCGGCAGGGAGATAGCAGGTTGGCCGGTCGTATTTGCTATCAGGGTGAATCCAGTGTACTCGCCGAGTCGTTCGAGGTGCGTTGCGCGTCGATTCGGTGTGTAGTCGAAATAACCCAACGGGACCGGCGGTTGGGCGAGGGTTGGGGTCAGCCAGACATCGATGTGCTCAAAAAACCCAGCGATATCTCGACTGATGCGCTGCAGGTCCTGGACAGCGAGCAGATAATCGGCGCTGGTTTGTTGTAGTCCGTTGGCATACATGCGCCAGGTGGCAGGCTCTAGCAGATCTTCACTCGGTTCGCGGCCAAGGCGGCGCGCCCAGTCTTTTACCGCCCAGGTGAGAAAGCCGATCCAGCGGATGCCGAAGGCTTTGAACAGCCGCTCACCATCAACCTCGGGGGCCGCTTCGAACACCTCATGGCCCAGGTTCTCGCACAGTCGGGCCACCGACTCAGCACCTGCAACACAGTGGGCATGGGCGCTCGCACCGGTTAGTGGCCGGGTACTGAGCGCGATGCGCAGACACCCTGGCTCACGTTCAACTTCGTCCGCGTACAAACATTCGGGGGGCGCTGGCCAGTAAGGGTCCCCAGGCGCTGGGCCAGCGGTCGCGTCGAGGACCGTTGCGGTATCACGTACCGAGCGGGTATGTACATGCTCGCAAAGCAGGCCACTGGCGACATCACCGTAATCCGGGCCTAGTGAATTCCGCCCGCGAGTCGGTTTGAGCCCGACTACCCCGCAGCAACTCGCCGGCACACGAATCGAGCCGCCACCGTCATTGGCGTGGCCGATGGCTACCATACCCGCTGCGACCGCAGCGGCGGACCCACCGCTCGACCCACCTGTGCTAAGGCGTGTATCCCAGGGGTTGTGAGCCGCACCAAAGCGCGAAGGTTCAGTGGTTGGCATTAGTGCGAATTCGGGCGTATTAGACTTGGCAATAACAATCAGCCCGGCCTGGTGGAAACGACGGACCAGTTCGCTATCGTGGCTCGATACGTATTCACCGAGGAACCTGGAACCTTCAGAAAGAGGCGTGCCCGCGCACTCGGCTACCAGGTCCTTGAGCACCATCGGCACCCCAGCGAGAGGCGCGCCTACCTCGACTTGTCGAGCGGCTGCCCGTGCTCGATCGTAAAGTGTGGTGACCACTGCGTTCAACGCCGGATTTAATTGCTCGATGCGCGCTATAGTAAGCTCGATCAACTCAGTCGCCGAAATCTCCTTGTTACGCACCAGGTACGCTTGCGCAGTGGCGTCAAGAAAAGCCAGCTCTTGCATCCTTATAATCCGTTGGCGGAAGTTGGGTTGAAACGGTCGCTGTGCCGTTGCTGGAGTCGCATCATAGCCGAGTTGCACGGCCAGTGGCGTGTTAGGATTGCGCCCGCCGAGATGTCCTGGATAACCCCCGCTGGTCATGGATCATTTGACCTTCACTTAACGGGGGCGTGTACTCATGCAGTCCAGGATTCGAACGAGCTGACCTGATGATGCCTACCGTATCTCCAGTACTACGACCGAGTTATTTGCCGCCGGTGGAGTTGCATCGGCCGAATGATCTTGGCGAATTGTTCGCCTGCGTCGCCGCTGGTGCTTGTCCCTTGGCAGGAGGGACCGACCTGGTGGTGTGGGCGAGCCAGCGCGGTGAGCCACGGCAACTGGCATGGACGGGTGGCATCGATGAATGGCACATTGTTGATATTTCAGGGCAACAGGTGCGTATCGGTGCGGCGGTACCACTGTCGCGTATAGCACGATCCGGCGAACTCCGATCGCTGATATCAGCCGTCATCGAAGGCGCTTCTGTTGTCGGCTCGGTGCAGCTTCGCAACCAGGCAACCCTGGTCGGCAATGTCTGCACAGCTTCCCCTGGGGGCGATACGCTTCCCGGGTTGTACGTTCACGATGCCATGGTTGATGTTGTCAACGCGGCGGGTAGCCGTCGTTCTATCAAGATTTCCGAGTTCATCTGTGCGCCCGGAAAAACAAATCTTGCCCCAGGGGAGCTGGTGGCCGGGGTAACCGTGCGCGGCCTCGGGCCACTCGAGGGCAGCGCTTTTTGCCGCTTCACCCAGCGTAATGCCCTTGACCTGGCGTTGGCCAGCGTTGCCGCACGCGTGCGCTTTGAAAGTGACGAGCAGACCGTAGCGCAGGCCAGCATAGCACTGGGGGCGGTCGGCCCAACCGTGCTGGATGCTGGCCAGGCGGCTGCATTGCTGGTCGGGCGCACACTGGAGCCGACGCAACTGCGAGAGTGCGCGAATCTCGCAGCCGAGTGTTGCCAGCCTATCACCGATCATCGGGCGAGCGCCGACTACCGACGCCAACTGGTACGGGCCTTGACCGAGGAGATTGTTTTAGCAGCTGCCAAGCAGGTTACAGCCGGTTGCGCATCTGTCGAGGCATCATGAAAACACAACTGACTCTACGCGTGAATGGCGCGCCACGTGATGTGCCGTTGTCTTTTGTTGGCCGGCGATTACTTGACACTCTGCGCTTGGAGTTAGGCCTGATGGGCGTAAAAGAAGGCTGTGGCGAGGGGGATTGCGGCGCTTGTACGGTGCTGATCGACGGTGAGCCGATGTGTTCGTGTCTGTTGTTGACCGGGGTGGTTGAGAAATGCGAGATCACCACGATAGAGGGTCTACCGGCGGCATTCCTTACACGGTTTTCAGCAATCTGCGCCGAGTATGGCGCCGTCCAGTGCGGTTATTGCACGCCAGGGATCGCGGTCATGGCGGCCTGGCTGCATGCCGGTGGCACCGAACTGGGCGATCAGCCGATCAGCAAATTGTTTGCGGGTAATCTGTGTCGGTGCACTGGCTATCAGCAGATCATTGAGGCGCTGACCGCACTGCGATGAGCGAGATTCAGCCGCCAGTACAGGGCCCGGTATCGGCTACATGCGCAACAGAGAGAGCCCGTGGACTCGCTCGTTATGCTGCCGATCTTATTCTGCCCGGTACGGTACTGGTTGGGGTTGCGCGTAGCCCACATGCGCATGCCCGAGTCATAAGTATCGATACCAAGCCCGCGCTAGAAATTCCCGGGGTGCTTGCAGTATTAACCCCGGCTGACTTCGACGGTATTGAACTTGGTCACCCGGATACTGATGAGCCGGTGTTGACCAGAGTTGCGCGCTACGTCGGGGAGGCGGTCGTAGCAATAGCGGCTAGTGATCAGGATTCGCTGCTGCGTGGTATCGAAGCGCTGCATATCGATTACCAGGTGCTGCCCCACGCCTGTTCCGTGGCTGATGCCCTGACGCTTGACCAGCCCCTGCATGCGGCATATCCGGACAACGTCGTACGCCGTTTCAACGCTAAGCGAGGCGACTGGCAAGCAGCAGAGCAGCGGGTGTCGACCTGGGTGTCAGGCACCTTCCAGACCCAGGCAGTGCCACATGCTTATCTTGAGCCGCGCGCGACCCTGGTGCGGGTTAACGGTGAGCTACTGGAACTCGTGACCGGCAGCCACTTTCCCTCGGTGCTGGCCGAGACCTACCGCGAGATCGTAGCAGGGTGGGGTGCCCAGTTGGAAGTCGTAACCCCTGATATTGGTGGTTCGTTTGGCGCCAAGTGGGAGCATCCAACCCATCTTATTTGCCTTGCCTTTGCCCACCGTTTAGGTTGTGACGTGGCAATGGTGTTACCGCGTCGCGATGACATGATCGCCGGGCGCACGCGGTTGGCGATGCGAATCCAGATGCGCATCGGTGCGACTGACGATGGTGAGCTGGTCGCCAAAGAGACAGTGCTGTGGGCTGACAATGGCGCCTACAGCGCCCATGGTCCGGCCGTAACTCTGGCTGCCGCCATTCGAATGGATAACCTGTACCGTTTTTCGGCGCTTAACGCGAAAGCCCAACTTGTTTACACCAATAACATACCTTCGGAATGTTTTCGTGGATTTGGCAGCCCCCAATCTGCCTTTGCCCAGGAGCAACTTATCGATGAGTTGGCTGAACGACTGGGGATCGATCCAATTGAACTGCGACGTCGCAACGCCGTGCGCGCGGGCGATACCACCTTACACGGCTGGCAGGTCGGCAGTTGTGGATTTACTGAGTGTCTAGACGCGATCCAGCAGCGGGTGCAAGCACACCAACACGAAAATCCGCCGTCAATCAACAGCCGTTATCGTTTTGGCTACGGGGTCGCTGCTGGTACGCACGGTATCAGCAATCGTGGCTATGATCGTCGATTTGACCGCGCTTTACTCTCGCTGGTGCTTGCACCGGACGGAATGCTGTGCATTGAGTCAGGTGAAGTTGAGATCGGCTGCGGTACGGTAGATCTTTTTGGCGCCATCGTTGCCGAACGTCTTAAGCTCGATCGTGAACGGATTCGGGTTGTGCTCGGCGATACTGCCACTGTGCCCTATGGCCTTGGTTGTTTTGCCAGCCGCACGGCCTTTTTCGGTGGTCGTGCCGCATTGGATGCGAGTCGACAGTTTGCCCGGGCGTGCAGCCATTTGGCCATTGAAATTGGGCTCCCGGCCAAGGCCTCCATCGCCACGGTGATCGATACTGCAGTGGCGGTGGGCCGGACCACGGAGTTGCGTGCCACCGGTAGATATGAGCCAAAGCATGTCACTTTGCCTGACGAGAGTGGCTACGGTAATACGTCGCCCGCCTACACTTTCGGCGCTCACGCGTGTTGCGTCCGCATCGATATCGTCACTGGACTCACCAATGTAGTCCATTACTGGGCGGCCCATGACACTGGCAGGGTGCTCAACCTGCAACGTGCCCGCGGCCAGGTAGTGGGTGGCGTGCACCAGGGCTTGGGTTTTGCGCTCGCTGAGACCACCCTGGTTGACAATCATGGGCGCTTGCAGAATCCCGGCTATTTGGATGACCGGGTCGCGACTTTCGCTGACGCAGTACCAGTTGAGTGTATTTTCACCTCGACCTTCGAGCAAGAGGGCCCAAATGGTGCCAAGTCCATTGCCGAGCCGCCAATCATTCCGGTGGCAGCATGTGTGGCCAATGCAATCCACAATGCAACCGGTACGCGCCAGCGACGCTTGCCGATGACGCCGGAGCGGATCTGGCGATCACTTCATACTGAAGGGTAACGATATACGGCCGCGTCACCGATTGAACATCGTGCGACGCTGTGTCGCAATCGTCATTGCGATCGATAGCCCGCTGGTATCATACTGAGCTACTCGAGCTGGGCTGTGTGGCCCGGCCACGGCGACAACTGCAGTCCGCGGTGGTCTAACTGAAAACTGACAGGGGGAATTATGAAGATTGGGGTATCGCTCGGCATCAGTCCGCGGGAGCCAATTCAACACACAGTCGAAGTAGTGCAGAGCGCTGAGGCATTGGGATTTGACAGCGCCTGGATCGCCGATGTTCAGCTTTCGATGAAGGATTGTTTTTCGGCGCTTACCTTATGTGCGGTAAATACCTCGAAAATTCTGCTTGGTACCGGAGTTACCAATCCAATCACTCGCCATCCAACCACCATTGCAAATGCCTTTACTGCGCTTAAGGAGTTGAGTGATGACCGTGCTGTAATTGGAATCGGAACAGGATGGACGGCGGTCTATTCCGTTGGTGAGAAGCCCTCTACCATCAAGCAACTCGAGCGCTCCATCATCGATATTCGCAGCCTGTGTGGCGGTGATGAAATCGAGGGTAACGCTGGCAGCAATTACCGTCTGGTTACGGCCACCGGGAATATTCCGATCTACATCGCCGCAAATCAGCCACGCATGCTGCGCTTGGCAGGGCGAGTCGCAGACGGTGTAATCCTGATGGGCGGTGCCAGCGCCGAGTTTACCGCCTGGCAGATCGATCAGGTACGGCGCGGCGCAGAAGAGGCTGGGCGCAGTATGAGTGATATTAAACTGGATCTGTGGGCGGCTATCGGTTTGTCCGATGATCGTGAACAGGCGGTTGACGAGGTACGCCACTGGGTGGCTTCACAGGCGGAAAGCTTTAACAAGTGGCGCGAGCTGCCCGACTTTCTGCTCCCCTTCGAGCACGAATTTAAAACTGCCAGCGATGCTTATGATCGCCTTGAGCACATGTCGCAGCATGCCGGGCACGTGGCCTCGGTATCGGCAGAGCTAGTCGAGTACCTTGCTTTTATTGGCACTGCAGACGATTGCCTGGCCCAGATTCGCAGCCTTGAGCCACTCGGGTTGGACCGGGTCACTCTGGCTTTTCGGGCGGGCGGGCGTCAGCAACGAATGGAAGCTATTCACCAAGGCATCATCGCACCGCTGAATGTCCCGGCGACCTAGGCTGGCTGCTATGTCCTCTCCTCCCGGCGCCAATACAGCGGTCTTTATTCACGGGTTGTCGGATACCCGCGAAGTGTGGTCGCGTCAGGTTGAGGCCTTGAGTGTATCGATGAATGTTGTGACCTACGATGTGCGTGGGTTTGGTTCAAGCCCGCTCGGCACTGGCAATGGCACGGTTGAGCAGTTGGCCGATGATCTGGCACAGGTTATAAGCGCACAGACTACCGGCCCCGCCTGGCTAGTCGGGTTTTCCATGGGCGGTGTCATCGCCCAGCGTTTTGCACTGGACTTTCCCGAACTGGCCCGTGGGCTCGTCCTCATCGCGAGCTCGTGCACCGTTGGCCGGGCTGGCCTTGAATTTTTTGACAAGCGAATCAGTGAGGTCACGCAAGGCGGACTTGAAGCGCTTGCTACCTTAAGTGCCGGTGATGCGCGGGGCTGTATCGCCAGTGGGAATGTGGATCTGCTTGCCGAGTACCGCCGCATTCGCAGCAGTTCGGTGAAAGACCCCAATGGCTATCTCAATGCATGCCAGGCGATGCGGACATTGGCCGATGGCTCACTGGCGGCGAGCCTTGGCCAGATTTCATGTCCCACTTTAGTTATTGCGCCAGAGCTCGACCCGTATTGCCCACCCAAGGCATCGCAAATGATTGTCGACGCAATTCCTGGTGCAACCATGCACTTGGTTGAAGGTGTCGGCCATTGTGTGCACATGGAGGCGGGCGCTGCGGTTAACGAACTGGTGCGCCAGTTTATTGAGGCTCACGCCTGAGTGCGATACGGTCTTACCATACGCAGGAGCGTACTATGTCAGAAGCACCGCTAAGGTGGGAGAGGCGGGGTCACGTCGCGCTGTTGACTTTGAACCGTCCGAGCGCGCTGAACGCATTCGACCTGGACATGATGCGCGCTCACCGGGAGCGACTCCAGGAGTTTGCCGATGACGATGACCTGTGGGTGCTGGTCTATACCGGGCAGGGACGGGCCTTTTCTGCGGGCGTCGATGTCAAGGGTGCCGCAGAGTTTCTTGAATGGGACGCACAGGACCGTCTGGACTTGTGGGTAACGCCGAATTCGCTCGGCATCAACAAGCCCTCGATTGCCGCTGTGCATGGCTATGCGTATGGCGGTGGTTGCGAACTGGCTCTTGGTTGCGATATTCGCATCGCAGCAGAGGATGCCCGGTTTGCGCTGACCGAGGTGCGCCTTGGGGCCATGCCGGGCGGTGGCGGTACCCAGTGGCTGCCGCGGCTGCTTGCCGCTGGCGATGCTTATCTCATGTTGCTGACCGGTGAGCCAGTGGATGCACAGCAGGCGTTGCAGATGCGACTGGTTCAGCGCGTAGTGCCCAATGGCGAGTTGCTGGACGCGGCCCTTGGCATTGCCAACACGATTTGTGAAAACGGCCAGACCGCGGTACGTCTGGTCAAGGAAGCGGTTCAGTTGGGTGCGGCACTGCCGATCAGTGAGGCATTGATGCTTGAGCAAATCTGCTTCCAGCGTGCTCGCACTCTTGCTGGCCCCGAGATCGAAGAACGTATCCGGAGGTTTGCCGAAAAGAACGCGAAAAAATCGAAGGGTTAAGGGTAATAAAGACTGCGATCACACATTGAATAATCTACTACGAGGTTGAGTGAACATGGATTTGGGGCTACAAGGTAAGACAGCGGTGGTTACCGGTGGTGCATCGACCATTGGCAAGGCGATCGTGGAAGGGTTGTGCGCTGAGGGCGTAAATGTCGTCATCGCCGACATGGATGAGGTCCAGGCCGAACGGGTAGTAGCGCAACTACGGGCAGTTGGCCACAACGCATCGTTTGTTACCACTGATGTTGGCGAGCGGACTCAGGTTGAGCACTTAACTGAGCAGGTACTTGCCGAGCATGGGCAGGTCGATATCTTGGTCAATGGTGCCGGTTGGACGGTTAACGGCTTGTTTCTCGATAAGCCGGTAGAGGATTGGGAGCGGGAGATCGCGGTTAATCTGTGGGGCCCTATCAACACCACCCGCGCGTTCGCGCCGTCGATGGTCGAGCGCGGCTACGGCAAGATCATCAACATCGGATCTGACGCCGGGCGGGTCGGCGAATATCAAGAAGCAGTCTACGGTGCCTGCAAAGGCGGCGTTATAGCACTCAGCAAGGCGCTGGCGCGAGAGCTGGGCCGCTATAAGGTAACCGTTAACGTGGTCTGCCCGGGACTGACACTGCCAGAGAAAACAGAGGATGCTGGCAGCATGAGTTTGTGGCATTCCGACAGCCCGCAGAGTCAGATTTTTCGCAACCAGGAGACGCTGGCGAAGGTGGTAAAGCGGTACCCCCTGCGGCGCCACGGCGTGCCGGCAGACATCGTTCCCCTGGTACTGTTGCTTGCGTCCGATCAATCTTCGTACATCACCGGCCAGATCATCAGTGTCAGCGGCGGCTATGCTATGTAGTTCCGATATTGATGTCGAGTTGGTTCACACACCGGCCGATAACAGCGACTGCTGTTGGGTTTAGGAATCACGAGAGCCCCAGCCAGTGAGACCACATGCTCCCGAAATAGCCGAGCAGTATCGGTCTAAAGAGTACTGGACCGATCGTCTACTGATTGACTTTCTCGAGGCAGCGGCAAGCCGCGTTCCCGGTAAGGTCGCCATTGTCGACGACCGATTTGGGGCAGTGACTTACCGTGCGTTGCAGGACAGGGTGTGGCGACTTGCCGTGGCATTGCACCAGCGCGGTATACGTAGCGGCGATTGCTTCATTATTGCCTTGCCAAACTGGCAGCATGCACCGGCACTCATGTTAGCGCTTGGTTATCTTGGCGCAATCGGCGTGCACATGCCGGTGCTGGGCCGTGAGCGAGAATTCGAAGGGGTGCTGCGCGCGAGCAGAGCCAAGGGCATTGCCGTGCCCGCCTGTTATCGCAACTATGACTATAGCTCTATGATCGATTCGATTGCTTTGGCCCACGAGGTACTCGAACTTAAGGTAGCGGTCGACCTAGGGAACCCACCGCCAGGCTGGATAGATTTCGAAGTGCTTCTTGAGGAAGCCCACACAGCTGTACCTGATCATGAGTGGCGACCCGGTGCTGACGAAATTACTTCGGTACTTTTTACTTCAGGCTCGTCCGGTGATCCAAAAGGAGTAGTTCATAGTGCGAACACACTTAACGCATGTAATGCAACGGTCGCACCGATCTATGGTTTCGGGCCTGATAGCGTCATTTTCATGGCGGCCTCACTCGGTTTTTCTGGAGGGCTGATCCACGGGCCGCGCCTGGCCATATATCTTGGTGCGACCCTGGTCCTGCAGGAGTCGTGGAATGCCGAGCAGGCGCTGCAGACGATGGCGAGAGAGGGCGCCGCTTTTACGCTGTTCACACCGACGTTATTGCACGACCTGTTGGAGAGTGATGCTTTCCCCGAGTATGGGCCGCGCCTCGTTTTGCAACTCATCCTCTGTGGCGGTGCCAACGTACCCCGGCATCTTTTACGCATGGCGCGTGAACGGTTGCCAAACACACTGACCTCAGTCATCTGGGGCATGACTGAGGGGATCGGAACCGCTTGCCGGTCACAGGATTCGCCTGACTGCATCACTGGAACTGATGGCCAGCCGTTTCTCGGTGCTGAGCTCGATACCCTCGGGCCAGAGGGCGAGTCGTTAAAGCCCGATACTGAGGGAGAGTTGATCATGCGCGGGCCGCAACGGTTCCTCGGTTACTTTGGCCGCCCGGAGCTCGACGATGAGGTCTTCCTGTCAGATGGTTGGATGCGTACCGGCGATCTGGGCACCATCGATAGTGAGGGTTACGTGAAGATCTCGGGCCGGCGCAAGGAGATCATCATTCGTGGTGGTGCCAATATCTCGCCAGCAGAAGTTGAGACGGCGTTATCGAGTGACCCACGGATTCGCCAGATCTCGATTGTCTCGGTTCCGAACCGGCGCCTCGGGGAACAACTGTATGCATGTATCGTGCCGGCCGAGGTCGGCCTAGACCTGACTCTGGATGACCTCAAGGAAATGGCCAAGCAAGCAGGCTTGGCAAAGTACAAGTGGCCCGAGCACATCCAGATCGTGGAATCGCTACCGATGACGCCTGGCGGTAAGGTGCTTCGCCGCGCGCTACAGGAGCAAGTCCACGCCGCTTTTGACAGCGACGAGTGAACGGGCTGAAGAAAACTGCTTTGTCTCCGGCTGGTGGATGCGGCGGCCTGCCAAACGAACCGGTGTTATGAGTAGTACCAGGTCAGCGGCCCTTATACCTTGGTCGGCGCTTTTGAATAAAAGCCTGGTATCCTTCCTCGCAGTCGCTGCTGGTTAGGCATGCCTCAACCAGACGATCGATCAGGGCCAGGTCACGAGCAGCAGGATCCTTCAGGACTTCTCTGACCGTCTGCTTGACCGCATTGATGGTCAACGGTGCATTGGCCGATATTTGTTCTGCATATTCTTCGACAAATGCAGCCAGTTCATCATCGGCTACCACTCGGTTCACCAGGCCCATTTGCATGGCTTCTACGGCAGTGAAATGCCTGCCGGTATAAAGCATTTCCCTGGTAAACGCGGGGCCAATCAATTGGACCAGAGCCTGGACGTCTTGCCACTGGTAGGCCTGGCCGATCCTGGCCACCGGAATAGCAATCCGTGTGTTTTGCGAGGCAATACGTATATCGCTATAAAGTGCAATACTTGCTCCGCCGCCGAAACAAAGACCGTGGAGCATGGCAATCGATGGTTTAGTGAGGCCCGCAAGGGCATCCAGAGCCGCTCTGATAATTGCCTGGTAGTCCACAATAGCCTGCTGTGAGGATAACTGTTCCGGAAACTCGGAAATGTCAGCGCCGGCTGAGAATCCGTGCTCGCCCGCACCCTTAAGGATTACGACTCGAATTTTATCGTCCCTGGAAAAGGCGAGCAAAGATTCACGCAGGAGTTGCCACATCTCATAGCAGATCGCATTGCGTTTTTCTGGCTTATTGAGCGTCAGCCAGCCGATACCATTTCGTTTATTGACAATTATTTTTTCTGACATAAAGAAATTTACATCGTTTTTGAGTTCTCTGTTATGGGTAATTTTACGATGATTTGATCGTTGGTAGCATAATTCCCAGTACCGGTTAACGGTGGAATATCCCGCATGAGCTATCTGTTCCTAGAGAAGCGGTCTGGCTGGTGAAGAGTACCATCAAATTACTAGTTGAACTAAAGCAGACACCACATTCCATGGTGTAAGGTTATCTACGGTGCTAACGCTGGCACCGTGAATGCTTTTCGCCTACTGACAATGCACGACATCAAACACCTGACTGAGAGTTGTACAAGACATCGGGAAAAGCAATGAATCGGGTAAACTAGATGCTCCGGGGATCGTCGGGTTATTTCCACCGTGCCAGTACTACCACAACTGGATGCACAGGGCTCTGGTAAGTTTTGTTTGGCGTAGGTGCAGGTGCGTTGCTGCCGAGATCGCCTAGGGTCTTTTCCTGATCTATTGATTAATAATTAAATGGTGCTTTAGTATGGCTCACTGGATCGAAGCCGAGGCAGTTCCAGATCTGCTGCAGGAGGGGATGACCGTATTTATTGCTGGCGTCACGGCAGAACCTACTGAGATTTTGCAAGCGCTCAGCGAGCGCGGCGATAAGGCCGCCGGGGTGCGCTTCATCGCCGTGTCCGTTCCTGGCACCAACTGCTTCGATTTTGCCTCGCTTCACCCGCAGGCCATGACAACGGTTTTTTTTGCAACACCAGAAAATCGAAAATCAGTTGCAGCCGGAAAAGTTGATTTTATTCCGCTCCAGTACCGCGCAATCTACGATTACCTGGAAAATGATCTTTCGATAGACATGGCCATTGCCCAATTGCCACCGATAAATAAGGTTGCCACAGTGTCCCATGGGGTCAGTGTGGATTTCCTACCCGCTGTTTTAGATAAGGCAAAAATTGTTGTTGGTGAGATGAATGCTCGCCAGCCAGTGGCGGAAAATGCACCGCATTTTCCGGCTTCTAGGCTAACTTACGCGGTAGCCTGTGATCGACAAGTAAAGAGGGTTGCCGACGCGCCGATTACCGATACGGCTCGGGAAATTGGCCGCCATGTGGCGGAGTTGATCAGCGATGGCGACTGTATCCAGATTGGAATTGGTGCAATACCGGCTGCAGTTTTATCTGCCTTGGCCGAGAAAAATGATCTTGGCTTTCATTCGGGAATGATCACCGGCAGCGTTATGGAGTTGATCCAGTTTGGAAATATGAACGGCGTGAAGAAAAATATCGATAATGGCAAAGCCGTAACGGGTGTGACGTTGGGGGACGAAAAACTTGCCAACTGGGCGGGCACTACAGCGGCAGTGTCTTTTCGACCCGTCAATTACACCCACGATATCTGCACGATACGCAATATCGATAACTTCGTATCAATCAATTCTGCCCTTGAGGTCGATCTTTTTGGCCAGGTGAACTCCGATATGCTGCACGGCTGCCAGGTCAGCGGCACCGGCGGCGCTATTGAGATGATGCGGGCAGCGGCATTGTCCAAAGGCGGTCGTTCTATCATTGCCCTTAACGCTACAGCAGAACGGGGTCAGGTATCGCGCATCGTCCCACGACTCGCAACAACCACGGCAACCACAGCGCTGCGCACAGACGTCGATTATGTGGTCACCGAGTATGGAGCACGCCGTATCCGGCACTTGCCGCTGAGCGCCCGGCTTGAGGCATTGATTGAGATAGCGCACCCCAACTTTCGCGACTGGTTGCGAGAGGAGTGGCAAACTCCCTCCCCAGCTACAACCGCAGGGCGGTAAAGGCTACTGGCTATTGGTAGCCCTGACCTTCTTTTCGATATTCCTCCTTGGGCGGGCTGAAGATATCCAGGATCTTCGCTCCTGAGTCTCCTGCAATAAACCCGTGGGAGATTCCCCCTCGAGTCCGCCAGAAGTCACCGGCGATCACCTGATGCGCTACCCCATCCTGAATTCTGATTCCTGAGCCTTCGAGAAGGTAACCCCACTGTTCCTCAGAATGGTTGTGAACGTTTCCGTGTGCATGTGACTCAATGGTTACCACCGATAACATAACCCGTTCACCGACAAATATTCTTGCCGACAGACCTGCGGCCAATTCACGCGTTATCCCGCGTTCAAGATCGCGGATGCTGAAGAAATTTTCTTTGCCATCCATTTTTACTCCTGCAGAGTTTGATGATGTTCAGACGAGTGAAAAGCCTCTAATCCGCTTATTAATTTCGAGAAGATTTGGGCCGGCTGTTCGGCGCAGGTATAAGGGTGGCGCGGTTCCTGATCCCAATATTAGCAACCGCGGGTAGAGTTATGGTGGAGGCGGCGGACACCGCCTCAATTTATAACTACTTGAATTGTCGATGAAAAGCCATCTTGTCTTAAAAAGTTACCGCTAAAGTTACTGAGTAAAGCGCTGGATTTAGTTGGAAGGTATTGGGTGAAATCGAATCGTGGCTGAGACGCTCGATTAGGATTCGCGTATTAGTCTAGTATCGTGCCTAAAGGATGACCTAAGGCCATGTACGAAGTCGAGCTAACCGAATCGCTGTTCCCACCGCAGACCAACGGTGAATTGAGCGATATCACCGTTGGCGAGTTGCTCAGTTGCCCCATGCTTTGCGTTGTTAGATGCACCACCTAAAGTGAGTACGGTCAAGGTACATACTACGCGCGAGTAAATTGACGATAGAGCGCAAACAGCGCGTAGATCACGACAGCTGCAAGTAGCGACAACGGGAAGCCAGCGGGACCGATTGCGCTCATTGCAGTGCCCGCCAGGAATGGGCCAAGCAAACCGCCGACACCAAACAGCACGGTAAACACAGCGTTGGCGGAAACCAGTTCTATATCACGAAAACGTTCGCCTAGCAGAGTAATGCCAACGGTGAAGACCCCCCCCATGGAGCCGCCCCAGACACTGACCACGGCCCATAGTGCCAGTGCCCGTGGTTGCCACCAGGCATCGCGCCCACCTTCGACAAGCAGCGGAAACACAATGATCGAAACCATCAGCGCCAAAACACAGACAATCAGCAGCCAGTTACGGTTAAATTTGTCAGCTAACCAACCGATTGGGTATTGAAAAAAAACAGCTGCTACCGACCCGACCCAGATAACTGCATACCCGGTCTGGCGGAATTGTACACCCAGTACATCCATGGTGTAGAGATGGGCAAAAGATTGCATCGCGCCTTCGACGACACCAAACATGGCTGACGCCAGCAGTACCGTGGGTGCGGCAAAAAACACCGCTAATAAGCCCAGAGCGACTCCCTGTTCGGGAACACCCAGCCTGACATCAAGCTTCCGGGTGGGCAGCAGAAAGCCAGCCGCAACCACGACTGCCAGCAACCCCCAAACAAACGGCCAGTAAGTGTCTGGGTCAAGATAAGCACCAAGCACCGGACCGACGGCCCAACCGGCCATGCCGACCGTGACATAGATGCCCATCCAGCGTCCGCGCACCCGGTCATTGACTATATGGTTTATCCACGTATCACCAGCGGTAAACAACAGTGAATTACCCATGCCAAGCAGGAACCGGATCACTAGCCAGGTCTCGAAGCTGCGAAACGCCGGTAAAGCAATTAACGTTACCGCGACCAACACCAGGCCGAGCACAATGGCCTTGAAGAATCCGAGAGCCGGGATGATGCGCGGTGCGGCCAGTGCTACCACGATAATGCCGGCAAACTGGGCAGCCGCATTAATGCCGATCATGGATTCGCTGTAGCCCTGATTGCGCAGAGCTTCGGACAAAATCGGCCAATTCAAAGAACTGGAGATCGACACCACCGCCAGTGCAGCGACGAGTGCGATCATGCAGCGAATTCTTTGCTGGGGAGTCAACTCACTCATGGCGTAACCAATCGCCCACCAACTCGGGAGCTGTGCGATATCTGCTTATCTGCAATCTTGAATTTTCATCCCACATACATCTTGCTAAAGATCTTCAACGGGCAGTGGTCTCTTAGAGGGTCTTAGTAAATTGAGTAAATGGTCGGAGTGAGAGGATTTGAATCTCCGGTCCCTTCCTTACGAGCGCGGGAGTCTACCGGAACAAGTCCTAGAAATCCTTGGCTTATTAGGCGCTGACTCCACGCAAACAGACGTCGATGGACTAGTAGAGGATAGGAGCAGGCCAGATTTCAGTAAACTAACAACTTGCAGACAACTTGCAGAAAGAAAAGAGCCGGTGAAACTGACCCAAAAGCAGTGGAAAATGGTGGAGGCGGCGGAAGCCGTCTCAATTTATAACTGCTTGAAGTGTATATGAAAGGCTAAATCGGCTCAAAAAGTTACTGTCAAAGAAACTGCCGAAAGTGCTGGATTTAGTTGGACGGTATTGGACGAAACCGAATTGTGGCTGAGACGCGCAAGCGCTGTCCCAGAGTCGGGCGACATGCTGCCGATCAGCGGCGCCGCAAAAATCACCGATATTCAGGTATCTTTCCGCGACACGCATTCCTGAGGCAATATTGTCATGAGCAACCAGCGCGACCCCCGATACGACATCCTGTTCGAACCCGTGAAAATTGGCCCTGTCACGGCGCCAAACAGGTTTTACCAGGTCCCCCACTGTAACGGCATGGGACGCATGTTCCCCGATAGCATGATAGAAATGCGCGGTATGAAGGCCGAAG